>Ga0075418_10000724_pt1 | contig 35833 bp, 30 predicted proteins | sample SoiMetdeltSBSDD2_FD_81776 | JGI IMG/M metagenome (GOLD analysis project Ga0075418, IMG submission 81776) | Bulk soil microbial communities from a Populus tree surrounding site in Tennessee, USA - Soil MetaG P. deltoides SBSDD2 | ecosystem: Environmental > Terrestrial > Soil > Tree plantation... | reverse complement strand
TGTCGAGACATCGCCTGCATCCGAAGACCCTGCACATCGTCGGCGTGCTGACCTCGAACTCCCGTCTGGAACCGCTCGAGCTGGGCCGACACGTACCAAGCGGGCAGGCCCGCGATCGCCGGCGCGCCAATGGTCGTTGAACCCTTGCCGGCGGCACCGTGGCAGGGCACGCACGCTTCGAACAACTCGGCGCCGGAGATCGAGACGGCGGCGGAACTGCGTGCGCAACAGGTCATGGTCAGGACGCCCGTGAGACTGCCGACGGTCGCAATCATCCGCACGAATGGAATGCCCATCAGTTGTCCGCGCGTTGTCGCGCGGGAGCTTAGCATAGCTCGGTGTTGGTGACGGGCACGGATCCCGGCGTGGCGATCGACGTCCCTTTGCTTTACATCTCTCCTTCTCCTGGGACTCCTCGCATCGCCCGCCCGCTCCACCCAAGGAGTCCTTGCGGTTAGGGTCGTCAAGTTAAGAATCGCGGTCGCCGCCGCCAGTGCCGGTACCGGACTTAAGACACAAGGACTGTTTTCAGCGCTGGAGCAATGCGGTCGCCAACCACCGTCATGACTTGTGGATCTTGACGACCAAAGGTGGGGTCCTTTGAGTAGACGGTGAGCACACCCACTAAATTCCCCTCGGCGACCAGCGGTATGGCGAGACAGCGTCTAGGAGGTGCGTCGAGTGAGAAGACGAGCGCTTCGAGATCCAGAGCCGCGTCGGAATTGAAGATCGGCATCCGATTCGCGGCCACCCAACCAGTGAGACGTTCGCCGAACGGAATCGTCAGTCGACGCAGGACGCTGGCATGCGCGCCACAGCTGTGTCGCACCACAAGCGAATTGCCCGCTTCGGAGTATGAAAACATCACGCACGACGAAGAGAAGGGCACATCACTATCGAAATATCTGCAAATGGCGTCGCAGATTGCGTCAGGGTCGTTTGTCTGCGCGAGAGCGCTCGCGAGGGTGAAGAGCGCGACGTAGGTCTGGGTGACGAACGGCGCATTCCGTGGTTCGGCATCCACGTGACTGTCGCTCGTTGTGTGGGCGACGGCGCCCATAGCGTCTGAAGTGCTCGTTTCGTCTCGAAACGCGCCCTCAGCATGTGCGGCGACAAATGCATCGACCACCGCGGGGTCGTACATCGAGCCACGTCGTTCCCGAAGGATCTTGAGCGCGTCGGCATCCGACAGTCTCCGGCGGTAGGGCCGGTCGGACGTCAGCGCGTCGAAACAATCGATGACAGCGAGAATGCGGGCACCGAAGGGAATCCTGTCGCCTTGTAGGCCATCGGGATATCCACTGCCGTCCCAGTTTTCGTGATGGTGACGCACGATCGGTACAACCGGGAACGGAAATTCAATGGACGACAGGATATCGGCCCCAATCGCGGCGTGAGTCTTCATCCGCTCGAACTCGCCCGTCGTCAGCTTGTCAGGCTTGTTGAGGATATGCTCAGGGATCGCCAGCTTGCCGGTGTCATGCAGGAGTGAGGCGGCTTGGAGCGCTTTCAATTCTCGTTCGTCCGTGACCTTAAGAGCGGCCGCAAGGCGCGCAGAAAAACGCTGCACGCGCCGAATGTGACCATGGGTGACCTGGTCCTTTGCATCGATCGCCATCGCCAATGCCTCGATGGTGGATTGATACAGATGATTGACCTTGTCGAGATGTTCGATTCGCTCTTCCGCGTGACGCATGGAATCGCGGAACATGGCGTGCAGGATGAGGGGCAACGGAACGAGGATGAGAAGCGCTTGCAAATCGGATTCGCGGTGATACACCAGTAGTACGAGCAGTGCGGCCACCAATCCACCGCCAAGGAAGCTCACCCACAAACCAAGGAAGTGTTCCCTCCAGATACGCGTTACGCTCTGCTGCGTTTCGAACGACACGGCCAGCGCGATCAGCCCCGTATTGCACAGGAAGTACGTCGATACAAACAGCGCGAACGGTGGCAGGAGTTGCCAGACGCCGATTGGCGTCACCCTCAAAGGTCCGACGTGCGCAAGCGCGAAGAACAAGTGAGCAGCGAGCCACATGGCCAGCGGCGGCGCGGTCGCATTGAAGATGGCTCGTCGCGGCGAGAGCTTTCTGCGCGCGAGCCGACCGGAAATCGCCAGCGCGTCTGCTGCCACGATCAAAGTGCCGACGCTTGGGCCGAACAGCAGCGCCGCGGTCATCGTGAACGTGTCCGATATCGAGAAACTGACCGGAATCGACGGAATTCGCAGCGTGGCGCTGCCGCTGAGCAACGTCAGGCCGAGAAGGATCAAGGCCTGAATGGGCACAGGATGCCGGATCACATCGTGGAGTCCCGACAGGATGGCGAGAGATCCGGTGATGACCACCGTCACGACAAACGCCGTCGATACTGACTGAACAACGCGCTGGCGATCGAGCGATTCGTCAGCGAGCGCAGATGATCCCACGATCTTCTTTTCGGTCGTTCTCTGTCTGCATGCCTCAAGCCGTTGATGCCCTGGATTGAGACGCACCTTGTCCGCGTGACACGTCGAACTTCCTTCATATCGTGCGTTTAGCGGGCTGGATCAAAACGAAACAGGTTCGAGTCGTTTTCGGACACGAATGCACTGCGGACACAACGAGTGTCAGGAACGAATCGCACACGTCTTCACGTCCTGATTCGATTTGACGCGTCAAGCGTGCGGTGGCGTTGGCCTTGCCACCTCGGGTCGCCGATGTCTGGAGAGCTCAGAACATGAACCGACCCGCCCGAACGCGTTGGGTGAGACATTGCGCCGTCCTGGCGTTGACCGGGGCGCTTCTTGCGACGCTCGGCGTCGAACCGGTTGGGACCGCAGGCCAAAACAAACTGGACCGCGAACTCGCAGAGGCTCTGAAGCGTCGTCAGGAATCGACGAAACGGGTCATCATCCGTACTGCACCCGGTGGTCGCGATCGGATCAAGAACAAGCTGTTGGCGCGCGGCAAGACACCCAAAGGCGAGCACACGCACATCAACGCCTTGAGCGCCGAGCTCACTTTGGACGACGTGCAGAACCTGGCGAGCGATCCCGGAATTTTGAGCCTGTCGACCGACTCTGTGGTCAGCGGGGATACCGTGAAGTTCGACCTCACGGCCGTCTCTCCTCGGGAGTCGATGCTTGCGACGCTTGGTGGGCTCGATGCCGAATTGACCGGAGATCATATTGGCATCGCGGTGATCGATTCGGGTCTGGAACGAAACAAAGATCTCGATGGTGGTCAGGTCGACGAGTTCTACGACTTCACGGACTCGCGGAAAAAATCGAAACCATACGACGATTACGGCCATGGAACTCACGTTGCCGGCCTGATCGCTGGCCGAGGCGAGCTATCCAGGCGTCAGTTCAAGACCAATGGCCCGGACGGCAAGAGCCACGACATAAGCGTCGCCCTGTATGGCGGTATCGCCCCACAAGCGAAGATCATCAGCCTGAAGGCCTTGGACGCCAACGGAGCAGGCTACACAAGCACAGTCATCGACGCCATCGAGTTTGCGATCGACAACAAGAGCCGACTCGGCATCGACATCATCAACCTCTCACTCGGCCATCCGATCCTCGAGCCGGCCGCGACCGATCCTCTCGTGCAGGAAGTGGAGGCAGCGGTGCGCGCCGGCATCGTCGTTGTCGTCTCAGCGGGCAACTACGGAACCAATCCGTCCACATTGCGGACGGGATACGCAGGCATTTCATCGCCTGGCAACGCGCCATCGGCCATCACCGTGGGCGCTCTCGATACGAAGCAAACCGTGACGCGCTCCGACGACACGATTCCGTCTTATAGCTCACGGGGCCCGACCTGGTACGACGGGCGCGCCAAACCGGACCTCGTCGCACCGGGCCATCAGCTCGTTTCGAATGCGGCACTCTTTTCGACGCTGGCTCAAACGAGGAGCAGGTCGCTCGTGAGCGGCAGCGACGGAAAGCCGCACTACCTCCGGCTGAGCGGAACGAGCATGTCGGCCGCGGTGACGACCGGCGTCATCGCTCTGATGCTCGAGGCACACGAGAGCATTTCGAAGACGTCTCTGTCACCGAACGCGGTGAAAGCGATGCTCGAGTATTCCGCGATTCCACTCGCGGAATACGACCGCCTGACACAGGGAGCCGGCTCGTTGAATGCCGACGGGGCGATCGCGCTTGCGCAGTCGATCGATCCCGCTCGACCAGTCATGCAGTGGTGGTTGTTCCGGCCGGTTCTGGAGACCACCACTATCGCGGGCGATTCACTGGCATGGGGTCAGACCGTGGTGTGGGGAGACACGATCGTGTGGGGTAATTCCATCTATTGGAATCTGCCCACTTGGAGCCAGACGGTTGTGTGGGGTGACACCGTCGTATGGGGTGACACCGTCGTGTGGGGTGATTCGGTTGGCAGTTCGACTGTCGTCTGGGGTGACGCCGCAATCATTTGGGGAATCAGCGCAAACGCGGTTTGGGATGATCCGTATGGCTGGGCAACGACGGTGGTGTGGGGGGATTTGCTGTTGACCTTTACGAACGGTCCCATGGGCCCCACCACGGTCGTGTGGGGTGATCTCGCCGACGAATGAATGGCTTCCTTTCGGTGGTGAGTGCGGCATTCATTGGACAGAGTTGCCGCGAGCAACCACGATCACAATTGATGAGCGCCCCTTGCATCGCGGTTCGTGGACATCTTTCAAAGGCGGAACCGGCCGCGCCAGGGGTTTGATGACGACTTCAAAACTCAGGCTGTCCGACTTGATGCTCGATGAAGCCAAGAGTATTTCGAGCGTCGCTCGCGATCTCGACCTGACCGAACCGAATCTGCGCATCTCTAGGTTGCCCGTGCCCGCGCCGATCGCACCCACGGCAAGACGGCCCCTCTGGTCCGAGCCGGGGCGGTTGATGTCGGCCGGCGGTCTGCAGTCTCCAGCGGAGGCACGATTCCCGCCGGGCCGACATCGAACGGTCAGCTGGTGACGTACCGGTTTCTCAAGTCCGGCTGATATCTCGTCATCTGCATCAATTGCAGACACTTCCTCAACGATTGGATGTTCGGCTTCGTCAATGTCGTGGGCGGGGACGACCAGCCAGCAGGATAGCCTCGCCGCGGGCACGAACGAACCGGCGGAGGTTCCCTTTCCAGGTGAGACCGACACTTCGCGTGGGACCGCGTTGAGACAGCTCGTTCCCTGAGACTGAAATCCACGGAAACCGTAAAGGCCACGGAAAGCGTATTTGTCGTGCGGCTCCGGTTCGCACAGGATGACGGGACGGAACGGGGGGTGTAGTATTGCCGCGTTTTCAACCTCGCTTACGGACGAACGGACCCGGGGAAACCCCTAAAGGAGGTCGCAGATGAAAGCGGCGTCGATTCGAGGGCTCCTGATTGCGGTCGCGACATCGATCCTTGCGGCAGCACCTTCATACGCTCAGGAAGCCACGTTCACGGGCACGGCCACCGATTCCACCGGCAGCGTGCTGCCGGGCGTTACTATCACCGCCACCCACGAGGCGACGGGCAACGTCTTCACAACAGTTACCGATGAGCGCGGCCAGTTTCGTCTGCCGGTGCGCGTCGGTGCCTACGCCATCAAAGCCGAACTGAGCGGCTTTGGCACCGTCAATCGGACCGTCCAGATCCTCATCGGACAAACCGCGGTCGTCGACCTACGGTTGGCGCCCTCCGGCGTGCAGGAAAGCGTCACGGTGACCGGGGAAGCGCCGCTGGTCGATACCAAGGGGTCGACCGTCGCGGCCAACATTGATCCACGCCAAGTGGAACAGTTGCCGCTGAACGGCCGCAACTGGATGGACCTGACGCTGCTCGCACCGGGCGCGCGGCGCAACGAAGGCGGCGGCATGGCGCAGTTCCGACAGGGCTACGCGCAGACCAACGTCGACGGCCAGCAGGTAACCATCAACTATCACTCACAGACCGACACCGAGCAGCCGGGCTTCAGCCGCGACGCGATCGCGGAATTCGAGGTCGTCGCCAACCGCTTCGACGCGACGCAGGGCCGCTCGCAGGGGATGATTGTCAACGCCATCACCAAATCGGGCACGAACGTGCTGGCCGGATCGTTCGGCGGCTACTTCCGCGATGACAAGTTCAACGCGGAGGACTTCTTCACGCACACCGTGCTGCCCTACTCGAACCAGCAGGTGAGCACCACCGTCGGCGGGCCGATCAAGAAGGATCGCATCCACTTCTTCGGCGCGTACGAGTTCGAACACGAGCCGAAGACGTACACTTACACCAGCCCTTACGCGTTCTTCAACATCAACCAGGAATTTCCGACGAAGACGCACAAGGCGTTGGGGCGCGTCGACATTCAGTTCACCCCGCAGAGCCGGCTGAACGTCCGCGTGTCCGGGTACCACACCATCTTCTACGCGGGCGGCGGCACGACGAGCCATCCATCGGTCGGCGGCACGCGAGAACGCGGCACGCCACAATATTCGGGCACGTTCACCCACGTCCTTAATACTCGTTCTGTCAACGAGATCAAATTCGGCGACACCAGTTACAGACGGCTCGATCAGCCGGCAGTCCGCTGGAAGGGTGGGGCATTCCCGTACCATCCGGTCGGGGTCGGCAACGCTCCGGTCATCCAACTCCCCGGCTATACGATCGGCGCGAACACGCTGAACATCTGGCAGTACACGCAGGATGTCCGCGACGACTTCACCACAGCCTGGGAGTGGGGCGGCCGCCACGACGTGAAGATCGGCGGGGAGTTCTTCCGCTTCCAGGCCGACTTCCGCTGGTGCAACCGGTGCATGGGTGAGATCGATGCGCGGAATGTCAACCTCACGCCGGCGCAACTGCAGTCAATGTTCCCCGTATGGAACGATGCGTCGACATGGAACCTGGCGCCACTTGCTGCCGCGCGGCAGGTGTTCTATGCCATCTCCGATACCAACCACCGCTACAACATCGTCCGTCACCTGTACTCCGGGTGGCTGCAGGACGACTGGAAGATCGGCAACAACCTGACGCTGAATCTTGGCGCGCGCTACGACTGGGATGACAACACGTACGGCGAGAAGCTGAAGCTGATGCCGTTCCTGCCGGGCGATCTGCCGCACGACAACAACAACGTGGCGCCCCGCATTGGTGCGAACGTGCGTATCGACGACAAGACCTCGGTGCGCGGCGGCTACGGACTGTTCTTCGCATTTGCGCCCAACGACGGCGTGCAGCAGGCGTACTCGATGATTCATCGGTTCGAGTACCAAATCGCAAATAACGGAAGTCCGGACTTCGCGACCCACTTCTTCGGACCTGGCCCGAGTGGCGAAGGAGAAATTGGCGGGCCGAAGCCGACGTGGGAGCAGGCGCTCGCGACAGCGTGCGACCTGAATGGCAGCAAGCCCGGGTGCACCCGGCGCGCAATCAATCAGGAGATCACGTATCCGGGACGGCAGACGCCGTACAGCCATCAAGCATCGGTCGGCGTGCAGCGACAGCTGACGACCGACTCCTCGATCGAAGTGAATTACGTGCACACGAAGGGAATTGGCGAAGAGGTGGACATCAACGCCAACCTCTCGTACAACCCCGCGACCGGCGCGAACTATCCCTTCACCACCGACATCGCTCACCGTCCGTTCCCCGACTGGGGGATCGTGCTTCTCGAGTACCTCGGTGGCTATTCGAACTACAACGCGACGGACTTCACGTTCACCAAGCGCTTCAGCCATCGGTGGCAGGCGACCGCCACCTACACGCTGGCGTACTTCAAAGACGGCCTTCCCGATCGGCAGCAGTGGTACCTCGACGCGAACGGCGTGCTGGCGCATCGCCCCGTCGGGTTCCCGCTGGCTGCCGATCTCGGCGGTGATTACGGCTACGCGGGATCGCAGGTCGCGGGCGGCTTCGGCCAGGCCGGCGATCAGCGGCATCGCGCGGTCGTCAACGGAGTGGTCGATCTCGGCATGGGCATCCAGGCAAGCGGCATCTATTTCTATGGATCGGGTGAACGCTTTGCGACGATGACCGGCCAGGATCGGCGCGACGAAGGCGCCAACGCTGCGTCCGAGCAGCGGCTGGCCGCGGATGGCACCATCCTGGCGCGCAACGGCATCGTCGGCAGGCCGATCCACCGCGTAGACACGCGGCTGCAGAAGCGCGTGCGCGCGGGCCACATCACCCTCGACGGCATGTTCGAGGTCTTCAATCTGTTCAATCACCAGAACTTCGGTTCGTATGTGGGGAACCGGAGCAGCGCCCTGTTCGGGCAGCCATCGTTCAACGCCAACCTCGCGTATCAGCCGCGAATGATGCAGCTCGGGTTCCGAGTCGGGTTCTAGACGTAGAGGCGGACCTTCAGTTCTAGACGTGGAGGCGGGACCTTCAGGTCCGCCTAAGTAAGCGGGCAGTCGGCAGTGGGCAGCTTGCCCGCTGCCGGCTGTTTTCGTTTGAGGCGCCACATGTTCCTCCGATTGATCTTTGTTGCGTGCCTGGTCGCCGCTGCCTCCGCTCAGACGATCGATACGGGTCGTGACGCGCTCTTTGCGGCAATACGTCGAGGAGCGGCTGGCGAGGTCGAGCGGCTCGTCGCCAAGGGTGCCAGTCCAAACGCACGCGATGCGCAGGGAACTCCCGCGCTGATGGCGGCCGCGCTGTTCGCGGACGCCAACATGGTGGAGCTGCTCCTGAAGCGCGGCGCGGATCCGAACCTCGCCGACGAGTCGGGCGCGACTGCGCTGATGTGGTCGGTGCCCGATCGCTCCAAGATTCAATCTCTGCTCGACCACGGCGCGGCCGTCGATGCGCGATCGGAAACAGGACGGACCGCGCTGCTCGTCGCAGCGTCGTATCCGGGAACGGTCGATCTGCTGCGGCTGCTGCTGACGCGCGGAGCCGACCTTCGCGCCCAGGATCGCGCCGGCACAACCGCGCTCGCACTCGCGGTGCGTTCTGCGGACGTCGACGTGGTGCGCTTCCTCGTCGAACGGGGCCTGAGCCCGGACGCGCTCAATCCCGGAGCGCGACGCGCAGCGCTGGCGCGGAATTATCGGCCCACAATCGATTACCTGATCTCGAAGGGTCTGGTCCCTATCCAAGATGAGTTGTACACAACCGCGACCTGGGAACCTCCGGACCTGCTCGCGCGGGCGATTGACGCCGGCGCCGCCGTGAACGCGAGTAATGCCGCTCAGTACGGCAGGACCCCGCTGTTGACAGCCGTCGCATCCGAGGCCGCGGGCGCAGACACCCTGAAGCTTCTCCTCAACCGCGGAGCGGATCCGAACATCGCGATGGCGGAAGGTGAAACGCCGCTCGACTGGGCGATCTACAAGGGCGATCGCGCCAAGATCGAGTTGCTCGAGCAGCGCGGGGCGATGCGCGGTACCGGTCCGCGGCGCGAAGCGATCGCTCCACCGGCAACAGGCGGTATCGCCGACCCGCGCGTTTCCCTGCGCCGTAGTCTCGCGCGAGTCCTCGACGTGGCCCCAAAATTTCCCGAGCGCACCAGCTGCATTTCCTGTCACCACAACGCGCTGCCGGCCATCGCCGCGGCGACCGCGCGGCGAAAAGGCATCGAGATCGACGAAGCACACGCGCGCGCGAACCTCGATCACATCGTCGAGTTCTTCACCGCCAGCATGCCGCGGATGATGCTCGGAGATCCCGCTGTCGGGGGAGAGGCGCTAACGGCCGGTTACGTGCAGGTGGCGCTTGCCGGCAACAGCCATCCACTCGACACCATGACCGCCACCATCACGCATTGGCTGATCGCGCGTCAGATGTCAGAGGGAAATTGGCTTGGCAACGGCCTCAACCGGCCGCCGTCTGAATACAGCTCGATCAGTCACACCGCGATGGCCGCGGCCGGCCTGACGTCGTACGACATTCCGGGGCTCAAGACTCCGATCGAGCGGAGCCTGCGCCGCGCGCAGCAGTGGTTGCTCAATGCGGAGCCGAAGTCGGCCGAAGAACGCGGGATGCGCCTGATGGGGCTCGTGTGGACGAAAGCTCCGCGGCCGCGCGTCGAGGAAGCGATGCGCGACGTTCGGACGCGGCAGGACGCGGACGGCGGCTGGTCGCAGTTCGGCCGCACCGCGCCTGACGCCTACGCGACGGGATTGTCCCTGTATGCGCTGTGCGTCGCCGGCGTGCCTCCGACAGACGATGCGTACAAGCGAGGCGTCGCGTTCTTGTTGGGGACGCAGTATCAGGACGGGACGTGGCTGGTGAAGACGCACTCGTTTCCGGTGCAGCGGTACTTCGAAAGCGGGTTCCCGTTCGGCCGGCATCAGTGGATCTCGACGGCGGGCACGAGCTGGGCGTCGCTCGCCATCGCTCAGACGCTGCCCGGCGGAACGACGTGCCGCGATACGAAGTGATTTGTGATTGACGATTTGTGATTTGAAATCACAAATCACAAATCGCCAATCGCAAATCAGAAAAGAGGCTCCATGTCTCGCGCGAGAGTCTTCGGTTTCTTCCTCGTGATGTTGTGTCTTGCGGCCAGCGGCGAACGCGTCGTCCAGTCACAGCAACAGCCGTTTCAGTTTCACCTCGTCGAAGCGACGATTGCCGACGTGCATCGCGGCATTCAAAGCGGTCAGCTTACGTGCCGCGCGCTGGTTCAGGCCTATATCAATCGAGCGAGGGCGTACAACGGGACGTGCAATCAGCTCGTGACCGAACAGATGGCGCCGTCGTTCCTACCTGACTACGACCAATACGCCGCGGCGGTGAAGGCCACGGCGAGCCTGCCTGCCGGCGACCCACGAAAGACACCTCCCATCGAATTCGGACGTATGGAGCCGACCTCATCAGATCCGTCCGTGCAGCAGCAGTACGGCATGACGGTCGGAATTCCCAACGCAGGTCAGGTGCGCGCACTCGGGATGCTGAACATCCGTGGACAGCGATCGGTGACGTGCAAGGGAGACTTCGACCGGCATCCGTCGGCCGGGCCGCTGCCGGCGGGCGCACCGAAGGTGTGCGAAGAGTTCCGGAAGCAGCCAGATGCGCTCGAGCGGGCGAGCGAACTGGACGCGCAGTACGGTCGGAATCCCGATCTTCAGAACATGCCGATGTACTGCATCCCGTTCTCGTTCAAGGATTCGTACGACGTCAAGGACATGCGATCGACCGGCGGCGCCGACGCACACTATGACATCGACTTCCCTGCCCGCGATCACACGCTCGTCGCAGAGTTGCGGCAGAAGGGCGCAATCATCTACGCCAAGGCGAACACCACGGAGTACAACGGCCGTGGGCCCGGAGATCCGGGCGGCAAGAACCATCCGACGAAGGTCCTCGCATCCACGCTCGGTTATCAGCGCAGCACATGGGCCGGGAATCCCTGCAACGCCTACGACCAGACGCGCGCGGCGTCCATCGGTTCCAGTTCAGGATCGGGCGTCTCGGTCAGCACGAACCTCGTGATGTGCAGCATCTGCGAGGAGACGGGGCAGTCGTGCCGCGGGCCAGCCAATCACAACTCAGTGGCGCTCATCCTGCCGCACAAGGCGCATCTCTCCTTCCTCGGCGGCGCGATCGGCGCCGAAATCTACAACGACCGCGCCGGCATTCACTGTCGTTTGCTGGCCGACGCGGTGAAAGTGTTCGATGCGCTCAAGGATCCGGTCAACGGGTATTACGACCCGCGCGACATCTTCACAACCGTGCCGCGATCGAGCCTGCCGAGCGAGCCTTACGCGCGTGCGATCACGGACGGAGCGCCCGGTGCGCTCAAGGGGATGCGGATCGGCATCATCCGCGAGTTCATGGTGAAGCAGGCGAAGGTTGATGAACCGATCGTCGACGCGGCGGCGGCGGAAATGAAGGCAGTGCTCGCCGGCCGTTTGGGCGCGACGCTGGTTGAGTCTCTGACGCCAGGCTGGGCCGACGATCCGGATGTCGAGAACATGAAGACGACCATTGATCGGGCGATCGCGGAGCTGGCACCGGTGCTCTATCCGGACCTGTTGTACCGGCTGAATGCCGAAGGGCAGCCGCAGTTTTCGGACTTTGCCGCGAAAGTGCGGCCGACCGAGTTTGCACCGGGAGTCATGAAAGGCACCGGATCGATGACCGCGGCCGACTGGATGGTGCGCTGGGCCGAGGGGCTCGAGCCGACGCCGCGTGGCCTGACGCTGCGCGCCGTGCTTGGCGGAGGCGAGGCACAATCGAGAACGTTCCGGTTTCACATCGCGCAGTATCTGACCCGTCGCGCGAAGGACTGGGCCGACCGTGGCCAGAAGGAAACGCTGATCGACTGGCCGTCGCTGAACGCGCGATCGAAGTTTTGGGGCGACGATCAGCGGGCCGCGTTCAAGAACTGGGAGGAGATCGACAACCTGTACGAGCCGCCCAAGGGGATCGCCGAGAACATCCAGCGCCGCGAGTTTCTCCGGCGCGTGCTGATGAAGGTGATGCTGGACAACAAGCTCGACCTGCTGATTCAGGTGCACACCACGCTGCCGCCCGGCAAGATTGGCCTGGCGCCGGAGCCCAACCTGAATAACCGCGCGATCTCGTATCCGCTCGGACCCAACGCCGGCATCACGGAAATCCTCGTCCCCGCGGGCTACGTGAAAGTCGCTTACGATCCATCGTTCGAACTCGCCACTGACGCGCGCGGCCGGAAGTTCTATCGCAGTCGCACCGGAACCACGCCGACCGAGGTCCCGGGACCCGGCGTGCCGTTCTCGATCAATTTCCTTGTGGAACCGGGGATGGAGCGCGTGGCGCTCAAAGCTGCGACGGCGTATCAGTCGGCGTCGAATCGCCGCGTCTCGCCGCCGAAGTTCCCGGCATTGCCAGGCGAACCGTAGAACAGGCGACAGTGGGCAGTCGGCAGTGCGCCGCCCGCGTTGCGACTTGCGTCGCAATCCGTTAGTCAACCCGGCCGCGCAGTTTGAGACCGAAGTGGTAAACGTGAATCCCGAATCCGACGACGAATCGCAGAGGCAATGAAATCATCAGGTAGGAGAACGGAAGACCGAGCAGAATCCAGCTGCGCAGAATCCGAAAGTCGCTGATCGAGTCGACCATCCCGGCGATCCAGGCGCACAGCGCAACCGCGGCCGATACGCGCACGACATACTTGTCCCAGGGACGTTCCTGCCGCCGTGAGCGGAATCGGAAAAACCTCCGACTGGATAACAACCACGATGTTGCCTTGTCCGCTTTCTGTTCGTGTTCAGGATTCAGTTCGAACGCGTCTCCGCCGCCCGGCGACGACAGCACCTCATACGCTTCGTTGACAAGCACCATGCGCTCGGCATCGCCGCCGCAATCCGGATGGTTGGCGGCAGCCGCACGTCGATATGCGCGTTTCAGGTCGCTGGCCGAGAACGTAACGGGCAGCCCGAGGAGCGAGCAGGCTTCGACAGTCGTCATACTGAGGCGACAACCCACGGCGGGACTATTCCGGCGATTTTACGCCCGCCAGATCGCACGCGGTCGTTCAGACCATCTTTATGTCCTCTGGATATCGTCGTCAAAGTGACGCACTCACGTCGTCGCTCGTCTACCTCATGATGACGATTCAAACCGCGTGCGAGTTTTGTAAGAGGCGTGGTTTAGTCGGTGTGGAACGTAACACCGAAACCAATATTCTCGTGTTCTGCTGCCTGCACTGCGGCCAGTTCTGGTCCGCGTCAGCGGTCGATTACGACGAGCGGTGCACCTCGCTGGCGGATCGCCGACCAGCGAGACGAGCCGACCGACCGGCATCAACGTTAGTACGACCTGCAAACGCGTGACGCCGCACAGTTCGAGAGGCGCCCTATCGTTTAACGACCGCGACCTGGAGGTCTACACCGTCTGTAATCACAGGCGAGCCATCGACGTGAACTCAGTGCCGGGCATGGCGCTCAGCGGCCAGGAGGCGGCAGCGGCGGAGCGTTCGGCTCGTTGTAGTTCATGTACCGGTAGCGGATTCTCTGGCCTTTCTCATCGAGCCATCCGAGCGACTGCTGAAAGATCAGCGGTGGCGGGTACCCCTTCGGCACAATCGCCTCGGCTATCACGAGCCGGTTGGCGTGCATATAGATCGAAACATAGTTGCGGGACTGGTCGGCATTGCTGACGAACTGGAGCTGCACGCCTGCAACGAGGTCGGCAAAATTGGACAAAAGATGCTCGACCTTGCCATCCCGCTGCAGGTACTTCGCCGCAGCAAAGAGCGCCGCGCCTCGTACGTCGGTCTTCCAGTAGCCAGGTCCGTACTCGTGGACCGCGAGATCGAGCGCGGGCAACGTTCTCGATCGCTCTGACAGCAAACGTTCGATCGGGTTGTAGTCAACCACGGTCACCGTGTAGCGCCCCGACCCCTGCCTGCCGCTGTAGATCCGCGCCGGCAGGATGGCGCTGTACTGCGACACCCACGTCGTCTCGCTGATTTCAGGCCGTCCGGGGAATACGATCGTGAACCGATCCTCGCGGCTGGAAAACTCATTCCAGTCCTGCGCGAACGAAGTCCCCGACAGTGCCAATACGAGGGCCGACGACAGCAACGGCAGCAGGCGCATCATTGCGTCTCCAGTATCGTGACGGATTTCAGTTCCTCAACTCGAGCGTCGTTTTCAGCGTATTGCTCTCGATCCCGGTCTTATCGGTGAGCCGCACCTGAAGCGAGCACCTGGCGTTGGCCGGCGCATTGTCGGGAGCCGCAGAGCGAAGGTCGGGAAAGAGTACTCGCACGATGCGTGCATTCACCTTGCCTGGGAGTGCGCCGACGATCGGTTCGCCGCCGCAGTCGGCGTAAAACCAGAGATACGGTGACTCGCCAAGATCGCCCGCCGCATCGTCAGCCGACAGTTGCAGTTCGAGTCCGCGCTGATTCGACTGCGGAGTGATTCGCAGATCGGATATGGCGGGAATGTGAGTCGGCACCGAGATCGTCACGGGAGCGGTGCGGCCGTTCCGCAGCACGAGTACCAGGGATCGATCTCCGGGCGTTGCATCCTTCGCCACATCGAGGGTGAGTTCCCACCAGCCAATGGCTTGGTCGCTCGCGGCCTTCCCTGTGATGCCCGCCACCGTGACGCCAGACCCTGGCGAGATTTCAGCAGACTGCACTTCGTTGCCGCGGGGAACCGCCACATTGATGACCGTTGTCCGGCCGGCTCCAGCGTGCCGCGGATAGAACGTCTCGACGCTGATCTGCTGCCCGCCTTGTCCAAGAACGGAAACGACGGGTAGGAGGAGGAAAACGACTCCCGCGAGCGAGCACACCCGATGGCGTTGCATGTCTGCTATCCTTTCGGACTTGTCCCGCCGAAGCCTTGGCGGAGCGAACGTAGTGTCTGCACACTGGCTTCCGTTGTCAAACGTCAGAACGTGACCTCGCTTTCCGGAGTGAGTGTCGCTCGGGCACGGGCTTCGCGCGCCAGAAGCCCGGCCGATACGAGAACCACGGCGAAGCTCGAAACGGCGAGCGACAGACGGACGCCGATCAACGTGCCCAGCAAACCGATGGTGAGGCCACTGCCCGCACGCAATCCCAGCATGGCCATGTTGAACAGACCGACGACACGACCTCGGATGGCCGACGGCGCGAGCAACTGCACGAGCGTCTGAGACATCGACTGGAACGCAATGTTGAAGACGCCCGCCAGTACCAGCAGGACAACCGCCATCGGATAGTTGTGCGTCAGCGGAAACAGCCCCATCGTCACCCCCCAGAGTCCTGCCGAGGCGATGGCTGCGTGAACCGTGGGCCTCGAGAAGTTGGCGGTTTCGAGAAGCAGGACTCCTATGACAGCCCCTGCGGCATCCGCGGCGAGCAGCACCGTGTATCTGGTGCCGGTTTCGTCAGCGCCCAGGTAGTTGGCGTAGGCCGGCATCTGCGCTTGGAACGCGTTGCCCACCAGGAATGACGTCGCTCCGGCCACGAGAACCATCGTCATGATTCGCGATTCGGTGCGGACGGTGGTGAAGACACTCCAGGCATCGCCGAGTCCAAATGTCTGCACTGTTCGGCCGGCACCGCGTGCCGCGTGACCCGTATACGGGAAGCGGGTCAGGAGAATCGTGAACGGCAGATAGATCAAGACATTCGTCAGAAGTCCCCAGGCAGGTCCGAGCAGAAGCATCAATCCGCCGCCGACCGCCGGTCCCAGCAGAATCGATAGGTAACGACTGCTCGCGTTCAGACGAATCGCGCTCGGGAGATCCTCCGGCGGCACCATGTCGTGAATCATCAGCTGTGTCGCCGGCGCACCAACGACTCCCGCCGCGCCATGGATCACGAGAAGGACCACCGCGTGCCACATCTGGAGCTTGCCGGCGAGGAAAAGAAGGCCCCACGCGAGTGATGCCAGCATGAAAAGCGATTGCGATATCTGTATGAGTCTCCGGCAGTCGTATCGATCGGCGAGTGCGCCGGTGTACAGGGAAAACAACAGGAACGGCACCCAGTGACTGATGACCGCGAACCCGCCGAGTGCCGCCGAGTGAAATGCCTGGAACATCACCCAGTAGCTGATGACGTGCTCGATGTTGTCGGCCATCATCGACATGAGACTGAACGTGAAATAGCGGCGGTAGGCCGGGATGCGGAGCGCTGCAAACCGTGGCGGCGCCGCGGCGGGTGGGGTCGGCATAGCGTTCTACTATGCCACTTCGTCATTCGGTCGCCGCGTGCCGGTCAACCGCGCGTTGAAATATTCCAGAGGCTGGTCCATACTCCGCGCCACCCGATCCTGACAGCTTCACCGGTCACAACTGCAGTCAACTCAGGGAGTTCGCACCTATGTCGAGAGCGAGCGTATCGAGCCGACTCATTCGCGCCGGGATTGTGGCCCTCCTGTTCCTCGCGTCCGATCGCGCGGCCTTCGCGCAGACCGGAACCGCGACCATCAACGGGCAAGTGACGGACGAAAGCGGCGCCGTACTGCCCGGCGTCACCGTCACCGCAACCAGTCCGGCGCTGCAGGTGCCGCAGGTGATTGCGGCCACCGATCAGGAGGGACGCTACCGGCTCACACCGCTGCCGATCGGCACCTACAACGTTACGTTCGAGCTCGCCGGATTCAAGACCGTCCGGCGCGAAGAGATCCGATTGACGGTTGGATTCACGGCGCGCGTCGATGCCGCGATGAGCGTCGGTGCACTTGCCGAAACGATCACCGTTTCCGGCGCGTCGCCGCTCGTCGATACGGCGTCGACCGCCAATTCAACACAGCTGACGCGAGAAACGCTCGAGTTGCTGCCCACGAGCCGCAGCAGCTACAGCGCGATCCTCATGCAGACGCCGAGCGCGCGCATGCCGGCCAACCGTGTTGACGTGGGCGGGTCGCAGTTTGCGAACTCTCCGCGCTTCTACGCGCTTGGCCAGCTTGGGGATTCGTGGCACTCGATCGAGAACATCATCGCGATGTCTCCCGCGGACAATCCGAGCGGCAACTACATCGACTACTCCGCGATGGACGAGACGGTCGTCAGCATCGGCGGTCATTCCGCGGACACGCCGAACATGGGTTTGCAGCTCAATGCCATCGTCAAGACCGGCGGCAACGATTTCTCCGGCTCCGCCTACTATGCGTATACCGGTGAAAGCCTCCAGTCGGACAACATCGGTCGATACACGAACATCATCGCGCCCGAGCGTCTCCAGTACCGTGACGATGCCAACCTGGAGCTGGGCGGGCGGATTCTCACGAACAAGCTGTGGTTCTTCGGCTCGTTCCGGCAGCGCCGGCAGATCGACGAGATCGTCGCCGTCTGCAAGAAGCCGGATGGCTCGCAGTGCGATCAGAACAATCACGACCGCTTTTTCACGATCAAGGTGACGAATCAGCTCAACGCGAAAAACCGCATCATCGGGTTTGTGCAGCCGCACTATCGCAACCGCACCGGCGGCGGCAGCGCGACCGCCGACTGGTCGACTGCAACCGCACGCGTCGGATTTGAAGGCACGTGGAAAGGTGAATGGCAGTACGTTCCGACCAGCCGGCTCGTGCTGTCGGTGCTTGGCGGTGCGTGGTGGCTTCGCTCGGGTGACGAAGACCCGGGCATCACGAAGGCGCCTGCCGGCCTCGACAGCTTCCTCGGCACCACCTTCGGTTCGAGTACCGCGATTGGCGGGCGCAACCCGCAGGACCGCTACCAGGTGCGCGCGTCAGCCGAATGGTACAAACCCGACTTTGGAGGGACGCACAAGCTGAAGGTCGGCACTGACTTTTTCAAGATGCGCGCCGAGCGCGGTTCCGTGTCACGCGGCGAGCTTGGCAACTACACGCTGACGTTCCTGAACAGAGTTGCCGATCGCATCACCGTATTTTCCAACCCCGTGACGCCCAAGCAGCCGATGATGTTCCTCTACTGGTACGGTCAGGACAGCTGGGCAATGGGGTCGAGGATGACGCTGAATCTCGGCGCCAACATCCATCACCAGACCGCCACGATCAATCCCGGCGGATTCTGCCGGAAAGCCGCGGACGGACCCGCCGCGATCATCTTCCCCGCGCAATGCTATCCGGAGGACGCGCCACCGGTGTTCAACGGCATTTCTCCGCGTGCGCACCTCTCGTACGACGTCACGGGACGTTCAACGACGGTGATCAAAGGCGGGTACGCGCGCTATTACACGCCGCTGCTCGAAGACGACCTGCACATCGCCAACCACTACACGATCTCCGATGCGACCTACCGCTGGAGAGATCTGAATTTGAATCGAGACTACGATCCCGGCGAGGTCGATCTCGATCCGAACCATACTGACTTCCTGTCGATCAACCTTCGTGGCGGCGATCCGCTCTACGGCTTCGGACACTTCAACTCGGATCTCAAGCAGCGCTACCACGACGAGGTGATGCTGTCTTTCGAGCGTCAGCTGGCGCCCACCTGGGCAGTGCGCGTCAGCGGCATCCAATCATGGGCGAAGAATCAGTGGCGCGTGAAAAACGTACTGCGACCCTACTCCGCGTACAACATCCCGATCACGAATCCTGATCCAGGCAACGACGGAATCGCCGGGACGGCGGACGATCCGGCGGGACGCACGTTCACCTACTTCGACTACCCGGCGCAATTCGCCGGCTTCGCCAATCAGGATTCCGAATACGTCAATGACAAATCGGCGGACCGCTCCTACAAGTCGTTCGAGGTCGAGCTGAATCGCCGGTATGGCAACAACTGGCAGTTCCGATCGTCCTACAGCGCGACCTGGAAGACCGAGCCGTTCGGGACATCCGATAACACGGTCATCGTCGGAATGGATCCCAACGCCGAAATCAACGCCGCCTATGACAACCTTCTCGAGTGGGAGTACCGAGCCGCAGCCTCGTACCTGTTCCGGTACGGGATCCTCGGGTCGGCCAATTACGACATCCGCAGTGGCGAATACTGGGAGCGTACCGTCCAGTTCCGCGGCCCGGCAGCGAGCCGCATCCCGACGCAGGTGCTGCGCGTCGAGCCGCGCGGCAGCCGGCAGGTTGACTCGCTGAAGATGCTCGACATCCGCGCCGAGAAGCGCTTCGAGATCGGCGGCACACGGCGGCTGAGCGTGACGTTGAACGTGTACAACCTGCTCAACGCCAACAGTCCGCTGGGCATTCAGGGGCGGTCTGGACCGCAGTTCGGATTTGTGACGAGCATTCCGCCGGGCCGGCTCGTCGAAGGGGCGTTCCGGCTCGGCTTCTAAGGAGTGGGCCGCCTGAAGGCGGCCCCTACTTCACCGGCTTAGCGGGGGTGCCGGTACGGGGCGTCGGTTTCAGTCCTGACGCCTTGTACCGCTTGTCGCTTTCGGTGAGATACGTCGCCCACGGGCGCGGGTCTGCCGGTTCCCAATACAGCGGGTCGCCAGCCACGCGTTCATTCAGGAGGCCCTTCGCATCCATGTACACGTTCGGCGACGGGCCGTTCGTGTCGGTGCACGTGTTGAACTGCATCCGATCTTCGTAGGCGGTCTCTTTGTCGCGCTGAAATCTCAACCGCGCATTGATCGGGCTGACATAGACCTCGGGATCGTAGAGCGTGATCTCGCCTTCGAGACGATCGCCGACGAGGCGATACCGCTCAACGGTCTCGAGCTGATCGCTGAATTCAGAGAGGCCGCCCTTCCAACCATGAATCTGGTTCGTATGCACGATCAGCTCGTCGTTGTTCCAGAAGCCGATCGATTCGCCGTGCCATTTGACGAATTCCTTGTCTTTCGGGCTGTGCGGCGATCCGTCGGTGAAAATCCAGCGCGCCGTAAAGGAGCCGTTGCCTGAACCCATCGCGTAGACACGTCCTGGTGTGACGACGAATTCTTCGGCGCTCACCGCGTCGAAGTATCCACCGGGCAGGCAGATGGAATTGGCCGACCAGATTCGGCCTTCCGTCGCGGCTTTCATCTCCTGGACGAACGTTTCCCGGTACTTCGGCGTCAGCATCGCTGCAATCGAGCTCGCCGGGGCGCCGCCGCCGAACTGCGCGCCACCGCCCCAGTGACCGCTCCAGTCGGGAAGCGTCTGCCTGGTGTGCTTCGTGCCGCCGTTGGCCTGTTTGAGCAGCGCCTGATAGTGGTCCCATGCGTTCGTATACGGGTACGGGCTCTTGAGACTTGCGGCGTCGGCCCTTCCCGTCCCTTGAGATCCATAGGGACGAGCGGAGAGTTCCTGACCCGTGCGGCGACCTTCGACATTGATCGCCATGCCTCTAAGCTGACCCGGCGTGTTGTTGCGGTAGTACGCAGGGTCGGTCCACAGGGCGCGGTCCTGACGAAAGTCAGTCGTCGTGAAGATCGTCGGTTTCTCGGTTTGCGCCGCAATGGGAATCGAGAGGGCAAGCCCTGCGAGCAGCACGCCAGCCGATGCGGAAATCCAGAGTGTCGCGCGCACGCCTTCAGATCCTGCCGAACTCTTTGCCATCGGCGGAGGTAGCGACGATGTAGTTGCCGCCGGGACGCCCGTCAATCAGCGGATGCATGGTGACGGTGACCTTGTCGCCGGCCTTGAAGGTGGTTGCGGTAAAACCGACCTTCAGCATGTTTGTGATGTTCGACATCTCGACCGTGTAGGTGACCGTCTCTCCGTTCTCCGCCTTCGCATCGACATACAGGAACACATGCGGATTCCGGAAGATCCACTGTGAGACGGTGCCCGTGACGGTGACTTCCTGGTCGTGATCGAACATCGCGTGGGAGTGGTGCGACCACGCGGGTGATGAGGATGTCAGCGCGAGCGCTGCGGCGAGGAGACCCGTAAATGCGAGCTGTTTCGCTCCGGTCATAAACCTGCCTCTCAAAGGTGCAAGCTGAATCGGCGGCAGTATACCCTCCGCCGCACGGAAAACACGATACACCTCTGAAATTGCTCGCGGTGGCCGACGCCGCCCGATTTTCGCCGGATTCGTGGTGCACGGGTGTATAAGAGGGCTCTCTCACGTGTGAAGGAGGTCCCTGATTCAGTCAATCGCATACATGCGCACCCTCAGGTGCACCGAAGGAGGCTCCCAATGAAACGAAGAACGCTCGTTTCCTTACTACTCTCTTTGGCTTTCATACTGCCACTTACCGTACGCGCCGATCAGGACAAGAACAAGGATCGAGATGACCGTGGCCGTGGAGACGACGCGCACCACGAACACAATGCGAGCACGCCGGTCAGTCTCCTTGGCGTGATTCCGATACCAGGTAATCCCATTACGAGTGCCGACATCTCGTGGGTCGACCCGGGAACCGAACGGTACTACTTTGCCGATCGATCGAACCTCGGCGTCGACATCATCGACGCGGAAAGCAACTTCTTTGTGGGGCGCGTCAGCGGCATGGCTGGCGCGCTGCCAAGCGGAGGAGGAACGACCACGACCAACGGTCCAGGGCCCAATGGTGTTCTGGTAACGCCAAAGCACAAACTGTGGGCGGGCGATGGCAACAGTACTGTGAGGGTTGCTGATGTCGACCCGGACTCGCCCAACTACTTGAACATCATCGGTTCGATCAGCACGTCAATACCGGCCTGCGACAACGGGACGGCGACGGGACACTACTGTGGCCGCGCAGACGAACTCGGGTACGACCCGAAAGATCACATCATCCTTGTCGCCAACAACGCGCCACTTTCAGTGGGCGGGTCCCACACCCTAATCAGTCCGTACGCGACGTTCATTTCCGCAGACCCGCCTTACGCCGTGCTCGGTCACGTCACGTTTGCAGGCGCTGGCGGACTCGAACAACCGCTGTGGGATCGTGAGCTTCGCAGGTTCTGGCTCACAGTGCCCGGACCCACAGGTGGGAGCCCGATGATCGCCCGCATCGATCCGATCAGTATGAAGGTCGACAAGGCATACACGCTCAACTGTCTGGCGCTGACGGGCACTGCGGGCGCGAACATCACCGGCATCGCGCTCGGACCATTCGAACACCTCCTGGTGTCGGCCTGCGGCAGACCGATCATTCTGAGTGCCCTGACCGGACATGTGTTCAATGTCATCACGCAGGTTGGTGGAGGTGACGAGGTGTGGCACAACCCGGGCGACGGGCGTTTCTATGTCACCGGCGTAAGCACCGTTGCGCCGACGGTTCAATCGCTTGGCGTGATCGACGCGGAGACGAGCACCTGGCTACAGAATGTTCCCGACGTCAGAGGTAAGAACCCCGCAGCCTTCGCCGAGAACAATCACATCTTTACGATCGTTCAAATCAACGCTGGGATTGTCGCTTCGCCGGCGACCGACGACAGCGTGTGCACCCAGTTTGGCCTCGTCGCCAGGGGATGCGTCGCCGTCTTCGGTCACGGCAACGCCGACGACGAGGACAAGTAGCTCATAAGTTCAGGGAGTGCGGAATGTGACACGTCCGCGCTCCCTTAACGAAGAGGATAGTCCAGCCGACCTCGGATCCTGGACCGCGGCCCGGACTTGAGTGGAACATCACTTGAAGCACTCACTTTCGGGAGAATTCCATCATGCGACGACTCATCTCATCACTGATAGTCGCCTCGTTCTGCGTGACGGGTAGTGCCGCGTTCGCGCAACTCGACGCTGTGACCGACGCCGCCAAGAAAGCCGGAAGCGCGACCAAGGAAGTCGGCAAGGCCACAGTCGAGACGACCAAAGAAGCCGGGAAGGCGACTGCGAAAGGAACCCAGAAGGTCGCTGGCGAAACCAAGAAGGCGGTCCAGACGACCTACAGATGCGCTGATGGCACGACCGACCAGGCGACGCTCAAGACGAACGCCTGCAGGGATCACGGCGGCGTGAGGCCTGAAGCCAAAAAGAAACACTGACACGTATGCGTCAGGTCGCCCGCCGCATTTCGCGGTGGGCGGCACCTCCGATGCACCGTATGGATCGCCAAGGAGGCTGCCATGCGCATACTGATGGCATCCATTTCACTTACTGCGGTGCTGTTTCTTTCCGGTTGCGCGTCCTTTGACACGTCCTTTCAGAAGCACCCGGCGTTTGGACGCTTGGCTGGGGCCGGGCAAATCGTCACGTTCGACCGTCAGGGCGCTAGGAACCTCGTGCCGCCCTCGCATGCCGAACCGGTCGTCGTCCCGCAATCACGATATTCCGTTATCCGGTAACGGTCGGTCTCGGTCGGTCTCGGACGCCCGGGCCTAGAAGTCGTCCGCGTTGGTCGCGGTGGACGCGGCCCAGAAGTGCGGCGAGAGTATTCCTTCGGTCGGTGCTGAATAGATGAACCACCACAACGCCACGCAGAAAACGACCAGTTTCCAGTTGATGTTGCGCAGGGTCTCCCGGCAGAACGACACCCTGTAATTGTCGGCGGCGGCCGGCGTGCGTGTGGTCTTGATCGAGGTGCGACGGCGAAGAAGGTTCAGCATCGGCTTGTTCACAACACGTGTCGAGGGCATCGATGGCAATGCCTGTACCTGCCTCATTCGGCTGACTTTAGTCGCCTTGTCCAGGCAGACTTTTTTCGGGAATGTAATGACCTGTTGCGCTAAGACGACATAGTGTGCCACTATATGACTGTAAAATACAGATCGGCTTGGCTTCGATTTGCCATAGGGGCACCGACGAGCTATGTCTAAACTCAGTTTCTCCGACTTTACTGCTCCCCAAATGATCGGTGAAAGCGCCGCGATGGCGACTTTACGCGTCCAAATCGCCGCCGCGGCCCGTACGAGCGCGAAAGTGCTGATTCTCGGCGAGACCGGCGTCGGCAAGGAAATCGCCGCACGTCAACTCCACGATCAGAGCGTCCACCGCATGAAGCCGTTTGTTGCGGTCAACTGCAGCGGCGTGCCGGAGACGCTGCTCGAATCCGAACTCTTTGGCCATACGCGCGGCAGTTTCACGGGCGCGTACCGCGACAAGCCGGGGTTCATCCGTCAGGCAAGCGGCGGCACGCTGTTCCTCGACGAACTTGGCGAGATGAGCCTCCGGATGCAGGGCGTATTGCTGCGGTTCACTGAAACCGGAGAAGTGCAGCCAGTTGGTGCAGATACGCCGACGCAGCACGTCAAGGTTCGTCTGATTACGGCAACGAACCGTGATCTTCGCGAACAGATCGCGGCGGGTACCTTCCGCGAGGACCTGTATTACCGACTGAACGTCATTCAGCTCCATGTCCCGCCTCTTCGGGAGCGACGCGACGATGTTCCACTGCTCATTCAGCATTATCTCGAACGTGCAGCCGCGACGTTTGACGTTGCGGTTCCGGAGCTGACCGACGACGCGGCGCAATTGCTTATCGCGTATGGTTGGCCGGGGAACATCCGCGAACTGCGGAACGTGGCGGAACGGCTCGCGCTGCGCGATGCCCGACGTCCGCTGACGGCCGACGATCTGCCGATGGAACTGCGCGGTGAGAGTGCACCAAAGATCACGGCTGCGCCAGCACCGACGCCGGTCACCCCGGCACAGGATTCACGGACACCGCTGCACCCGCCGATCTCCCGCGCTGCCGACGAACTGTGGCACCGGATGGCGAATGGGGAAGACTTCTGGACGGTCGTCCACAAAGCGTACAAAGCCCGGGAGCTGGCGCGTCAGGATCTGGCGTCGCTCATCGACCGCGGTCTGCAGGAAACCCGCGGAAGCTACCGGGCGTTGCTCAAGGTGTTTCATCTGCCATCGACCGACTACAAGCGTTTCCACGCGTTTCTGTACCAGCAGCGCTGCAACCTGCCGGTCGCTCCTTATCGCCGCCGGGTGCCTCGCACTCCGAGCGTCGGTTCGACGACGGTGCGTCCGCCGCAGGAACTCGGAAGTCGCGTGGCAGGCTGACAACGGGCCGGCGGTGGACACATCCGCCGCCGTCCTCCTCTCCTCCCGAGGATTCCGGTCCGTCTGCGACTCTAGTCCTCCGAAAGGGCGAAGTCGCGGTTCACGTTTCGGGCGCACGCAGGGTGCATTGCTCTCGTCTCCCACTCGTACCGGCGCACGTCTGAGGATCTGTTGATTCCGTGCAGCGGATCAGTGATCGCACGTGTGAAGACGTGTAGAACCGCCTAAACTCAACAAATGCGGTTTCAACCACGGTTTGCTTCTCTATGATTTCCGTTTTGTTGACGAGCTTTGTATCCGCGCCACGGTTTTTGATGAAAAGACACCGACGCGCGACCACTTCGTAATGGACTATCGCTTGCTATAACAGGACAAATCGATGGCGCGGACGATTCTGGTCGTTGAAGACGACGAGGCCACGCGGGTCGGACTGCTCGTCCTCCTTGCGGAGGCGGGCTACCGCACGATTGGTGCAGGTACGCTGAAAGAGGCGACCGAGTTGCTGGCGCAGCAGAATCCGGATCTCATGATTGTCGACGTCAGGCTGGGTGGGGATAACGGTCTCCAGCTGGTCGCCATGGCGATTCAACCCATTCCAGCCATTGTGACCACCGGGTTCGCGGATCCCATACTGGAGGCGGAAGCGCGCCAGTTCGGCGCGGACTTCATGGTGAAGCCGCTTTCGCCGAAGGCTTTGTTCGAACGGATCGAACGGAAGTTGTCCGAAGCGGCTAAAGCCCCGTCCACCGCCACGGCGAGACGGTGGCCCCGCAAGCAAATCAGCAGCGCCGTCCCGGCGCTCGTGGGCGATTCGCCGGCACGGATCGTCGACGTTGGCTACGGTGGCGTTCGTCTCGAGGTCGAATCAGATCGAAACGTGACGTTGCCGGACTCGTTTCGCCTGACCCTTTCGGGCCACATCTCCGTCCCGGTGAACGTCGTGTGGAACCGCAGGCGCGGCGACATCTGGCAGTACGGCGTCGCGGTCAACGAAGAGCACCAGCCCGCCTGGCGCCAGCTCGTAGATACGCTTTCCTGATCTTCCGGAAGCCGCTCGCCAAGCAGATCCACTATCTGAGAACGGCAGCTCAGAAGCCTGCAATCAGATCGATGATGGCGTCCGCAGATGCGACGACTCCGTAGCCCGAGTTGCCGAGCGCAAGCAACGTGCGGGACGACGAACCTGACGAATCGGAAGTGTTGCCCGGATTCAACGGCAAGACGTCTTCAGGTACAGGAACGAACTGCGTGGCAATGCCGATGATGCGGAGTCTGTTGGTTCGCGACAGTTGCACCACCGGACCGCCGCTGTTTCCGTGATTCACCGGCGCGTCGATGATGATCGTTCTCAGCGATGCATTTACGCCCGCCACAATTCCGCTTCGCACCAGAGGTCTCGTGCGATCGATCTGCGCCGCGCCCGTGACGCCAATAGATGGATACCCGAGCATGAAGATCTGGCTCGAGATATCCACATCGTTGTAGCGCGTAAGGTAGTCGAAGGGCGCGACGATGATCCCGCCCTTTGATCTGTCGGTCACCACGACACCCGGCGTCGTGTTCATCCCCTCGGGCGTGAGGGTCCCGAGACGAACGACCGCGACGTCACGTACCGCATCAGTCCGAATCTGTCGCTCGTCCTGCAGCTGTCCAGTATTGAGATGGATGACGGTCACCGCCGTCTCCTTGAGATCCTTGCTCAACGCCCGGAGTGTCGCTTCGGCCCAGAGCTGTTCCGTGAGCGGATTGACCAGCACGTGCCTGGCCGTGACGAGAAAGAGATCGCGATCGCGGCGAACAAAGAACCCGGTGCCGCCGCCATCCTGCGCAAGCACCTGCACGGGGTAGGCGAGGTTGTCCTCAGGAAGGTAGGCTTGGGCGGCTGCGACCGCCGTAAGTGAGCACACCGCAAGCACGGCCGCCGCGGGCATCGCCGGAAGCCTTGGTGTCATGCAGGGCAATCTAACACTGAAACCGGACCCGACGTCTCGATCGGCGTACCATCGGCCATGCACGAAGAGTTCGTCGTCGAGTGCCCATATTGCGGTGAGCACGTCGATGTGTATGTCGAGGCTGACGTGAGGGGCCGCTTTATCCAGGACTGCGAGGTGTGCTGTAACCCATGGCGCGTGGACGTGCGCGATGAGGACGGCGAGCGCTACATCGCGGTGACCCGCGCGGACGGCTCCGAATAGTGCGCCACAATCATGTCGGGACGACGAAGCTTTCGACGGCCTCCTCGTCAGACTTGCAGACATCCACGACCGTCAGCAGCCTCGCCATCGCGAGCAACTGGTGCAGCCGCGATGACGGGTTGACCAGCCCCAGCGCACCGCCCACGCGTCTGGCGGCGAGAAACGATGCGACGATGACGCCGAGGCCGCTGCTGTCCACGTAGGACAGCTTGCGTACGTTCAGCAAGAAGTGGCCATTCCCCTTCTCGAAGTGTGAGGCGACACGTCGGATCGAGCTTTCTCGAAACGGTCCTTTGACGTAGGGGCCGACCTTAAGGTCGGCCCCTACTTTTGAATTGTCGGCGCCTGCTGCGCGATGTGATTAGCGCGCAGCGGCGGGCGGAGCCGGCGGCGCCTGGCCGACGCGCGGTGGAACCGGATCGATGCGCAGTCCGTGGAACTGATTCGAGTAGATCGCCTGATACCGGATGCCGTTGCCGTCCTTGTCGACATATCCGAGCGACTGCTGAAACAGCCCGGGCTCCGGATAACCCTTGGGCACCGTTGCGTCCTGGATGTACAGCTTGTTCTCGTGCATGGAGATGTAAAGGTACGTACGCGACTGGTCGGCGGTATTGGTTAGTTGCAGCTGATGCCCTTCGACCAGATCCTGCCAGTTCCACAGGTATTCGGTGACCCTCACGTCCTTCTGTAGATACTTGAACGTGGCGTAGACAATCGCGTCACGGATGTCCTGCGTCGCGTAACCAGGGCCGATGACTGAACGGAGCCCACCCGCCGGCTGTCCCTGGCACGTCTCCGCGCCCACCGGGCATTTCTGCGATCGCTCCATCCCGAGCCGTTCGATGCCCGTGTAGTCCACGACGGTCATCGAATAGCGTCCGCTGCTGGTCTCTGCGCTGTAGATGCGCGCAGGCAGCACGTAACCCTGCTCGGTCACCCACACGGTATCGTTGATCTTCGGCTCGTACGGGAACACGACTTTGAAGCCATCGTCCTTGTTCTGGTACTCAATCCATTCCTGAGCAGAGGCAGGACGCGCGGCCATCACAGCGATCATGGACGCGAGCACGAATCTGGTTGCAGGCATGACGTCCCTCATTTGAAGTCGAACGTCGTCGTTAACACGTTACTGTCGATGCCGCTCGCATCCGTGGCGCGGAGCTGCAGGTCGCAGTGATTGCCGGTGGCTGGCGCACCCGCGTGCTCCTGGAGCGTGCGCGGGTTCGGGATGCTCGCGCGGATTGTGCCGTTGTCGAACTTGCCTCTGACGATTCCCGCCTCGGGTTGTCCGGGACCACAAGCCAGCAGGAACCACACCTTCGGCGTTCCGCCGAACGTGCCGCCCTGATTCGTCGCCGTCAGCTGCAGATCCACCATCGGCTGGCTCGCCTGCGCCGAAACGACTCTGAGGTTCGAAACGTTTGGAACGTGGTCCGGGATGAGCAGTTGGACTGGCGCCGTACGTCCGTTTTGCTGCACGGCCACGAGCGTGCGAGGCCCGGGCGCGGCATCCTTTGCCACCGCGACGGTGAACTCCCACCACACAGACCCCTGGTTAAGGTCGCGGGATTTCAGGTCGGAAACAGTGACACCCGTCGATGGCGTGATCTCGATCGACCGAACAGGATTATTGCGAGCGAGCGCGACGTGCACGGACGTGCTTTGTCCAGGCATCAGTTGCGTCGGATATACGCTCCCGATGACACCCGGCACCTGCTGCGCATACGAGATCTGCGTGATCGCGATCAGGACGACGCACGCGAGCGCGCCCGACACCGTGATCATGAAACACCGACGCCCTACAGCCATGGCCTGACCTCCCGCGGTGGGGAAGTATGGTTAAAGAGTTACCGACTCAAGACGGCGGCCCGATTCCTGCCCAGCCGCTCGTCAACGAGTGTCACGATCTCGTCGAGCGTCTCCGACTGCAGTCCCTGCTGCTTCGCGATGCGCCGGACGAGGCAGTCTACACGTTCGATGTGCTCGGCTCCTCCGAACAGCGCCCGTGCGGCAGACGACGGTTTGTCAAGACCCTCGGCGGCCTTTGCGTATTTTTCAAACGGGACCAGGTCTTCGTCTTCAGCGCCAAGACCGTGACACAACCGCGAGACCCAGTCATAGACCCTGCGTGATTTCACGGCGTCACCGTGGACGGCATCCTTGATGGGAATCATCTCCTCGCGCCGAATGCAGCGGTAGTTGCCCGCGATGAGCATCGGCCACTTCGCCAGCGGCACGAACACCGACTCGTGGACCTTCAGCTTCACGGGGATCTCGAGGGGACCGTCGCCCGGGTCATAGCGAGCCGCTTCGATGTCGGCCGCGAGGTTGCGAAGGATCGTCGTCTCGCGTTCTCCGTCGAAGCGAGCGGCTTTGAAGTTGGTGGGCAATCCGACCTGCAGGACGTTCTTCGGCTGATCGGGTGGCCGGAACGCCTGCGGATCGGGGCTCGCGAGCGTCACTTGCGCCGGATCGAAGTCCTTCCAGATGGCCGGATCTGCATAGCACGTCTCGAGACCTTCGGTTGAGAGTCCGGGGATTCGCGTCAGATACGGCACCGGCGGCATGTTCATGATCGCGAGCGACGGTTTGCGCGAGTTCGCCACGCGCGTCGTCAACTCACGGACGCCGGTCGCACCGTACTGCGCGTCCTGCATGCCCAGCACGACGAGGTCGAATGAGCCTGGATCAACCGCATCGGGGGTCGCCGCAGAGAGTGTTCCAGGAAGTCGCTTCGACGAAATATCGAGAAGGCCGTCGCGTCCTTTGATCGGCATCCGGACGATCGTCCCTTCGCGGTTGATCAGATCCGCGGTGGACCGCGTGCAGACGAGTGTCACGCGGTGCCGCGCCATCAGAAGCTTGGTCGCGAAGAGCGACCCGTAGGACGCTCCGAGCACGAGCACGTTGTAAGTCAGAACTGGTTCTCCCTCTAAATCGCACCCTGCTGACGCGCGGCCTCGATTTCCGCGTCGCTGAGGCCCACGAGCGTGCGCAGCACTTCTTCCGTGTGCTCACCAAGAAACGGCGAGCGACGTACGTCGGCGGGCGAGTCCGACAACTTGATCGGGTTTCCCACCGTCAGATACCTGCCACGTTTTGGATGATCGACTTCGACAACCGTCCCAGTCGCGCGCAAGGAAGGCTCGTCGGCAATCTCTTTCATCGAGAGAATCGGACCGCACGGCACCTCTACCTGATTGAGGATATCCATGACCTCCATCTTGGTCTTGGTCATGGTCCATTTCTCGATTTCCGAGAAAACCTGCATGAGGCGGGGAAGACGCGCATCGGGCGTGTTGAAGTTTGGATCGTCCAGCCAGTCGGCGTGTCCAATGACCTTCGCGAGTTGGGGAAACGCTTGCAACTGTGCGATGACGTAGATGTACGCGTCGGGATCGGTCTCCCACCCTTTACACTTCACGATCCAACCCGGGTGGCCTCCCCCTGATGCGTTGCCGGCGCGAGGGACCGCCTCGCCGAATTGCCCGTTCGGAAACTGCGGATACTCCTTCAGCGGACCGTGCGCCAGTCGCTGCTGATCGCGCAGCTTGACGCGGCACAGATTCAGCACCGCATCCTGCATCGCGCAGGTGACGCGCTGGCCGCGTCCGGTTTTCTCGCGCTGAAACAGCGCGGCGAGGATTCCGGCGAGGAGATGCAGGCCCGTGCCCGAGTCGCCGATTTGCGCACCGGTCACGAGCGGCAGTTTGTCGATCTCGCCTGTCGTCGAAGCGGCGCCGCCCGTGCACTGCGCGACGTTTTCGTACACCTTCAAGTCTTCAAACGGTCCCGGTCCGAAACCTTTGATCGAGGCGTAAATCAACCGCGGGTTGAGCTGCTGGATCTTATCCCACGGAAACCCCATCCGGTCGATCGCGCCAGGCGCGAAGTTCTCAACCATCACATCGCATTCCTGGATCAGTTTCCTGAAGATCTTCTTGCCGGCCTCGGTCTTCAGGTTGAGCGTGATGCCGCGCTTGTTGCTATTCAGCATCGTGAAGTAAAGGCTGTCGACGCCCGGTTTGTCGCGCAGTTGCCCGCGCGTCGGGTCGCCTTCGCCCGGACGTTCCACCTTGATGACGTCGGCGCCGAACCAGGCCAGTATCTGCGTGCACGTGGGCCCGGACTGCACGTGCGTCATGTCGAGAATCCGAATCCCCTCCAGGGCTTTCCCCATGTCTCCCCTTCCTTGGATGTCAAAAGCTGTGGGTACGAAACTCCAATTTTATGATCGGTCCGAATGTTTTGAGAATCTTGCGGGACATCGCGACGGGTACGCCCGTTGCACCCGACATGGATCCGCAGAGGTGCTGCTGAACCGTGACACGCGCACGACCGCGGCGGCTATCGAGTGTTCTGGTGATTGTTCTGGCCTTCCTGGCTGTATTCGTTTCCATCCCTCGCGCGCAGAACGGCCGACCGGTTGACATGGAGCAGCTCAAGCTGCAGATCGAACGTGCGCTCGATACGGCGCCCCGTCACTACGAGCACCTGTTGGCGCCTCGACAGGCGGGTGTTCGCCTCCTGAGCGTTGATGTTCGCGAGACCCCGTCTACGCAGACGATTGCGATCGATGTGAGCCAGCGGGCGCTGACCTACGAACCGTCCGGCAACATCGAACCGCTGCTGGATACGGTCATCCAGGCGACGTCATTGGCGATCGGACCGAAGCAGCTGGTTGAATACACGTTCACCGTTGAGGGTCTGCCAATCGATCGATTCCTGCCGCGCGCAGCGAGGTTGTCGAGACAGGCCCAGTCGGTGGCTGCCGGCGACGTCGTGCTCGTCAGTCCGGGGCACGGGTTGTATTGGGACGAATTCTTGTCGTCGTGGCACCTGCAGCGGCCGCGCATCCGGGGAATCGTCGAAGACCTAGTGAACTGGGACATCGCGCGATATCTGCGCGACGAATTGCTCGCCCGCAACGTCAACACACAGATGGCGCGTTATCCGGAGGCCGACGAGACGGCCGGACCCTCAAGCAGCGCCCGATGGCAGGAGGGGGCGAAGTATTTCATTCAGGCGCTCGGCGCGCCGGTCGACATCTGGAACTTCGGCGTCGACGATTACGCTCGCGACATCAATGCGCGTCCGTTCTATGCGAACTGGATTGACGCCGCCGCGTTGATCTCGGTGCACAACAACGCGGGCGGCCAGACGGGGACCGAAACCTGGTACGACGACACGAACGGGCTCGAGGGCGAGAGTGCTCGTCTTGCACAGATCGTCAACACCCACGTCGTGTCCGCAATCCGTCAGCGCTACAACGGGACCTGGGTCGATCGGGGATTGCGCGTCTGCAACGGCTGCAAGGGAGAGAATCGGCTGGCGACACGTCCATCCGTCATCGTCGAGATCGCGTACATGGACACCACCACGCCAGACAACGATGCGCTCCACGACGATGCGTTCAAGCGCATCGTCGCGGAGGCGATTGCCGATGGAATTCGAGAGTGGGCTAGCGCTGCAGATGATGGTCGTCGTTGAGCAACTTCGCCCCGTCGCTCTCGACGCACCTCGGCGACTCTTCGAGTGAGTCCGTCGACGGTTTCAGCAGACGTGCCGGCATGACCCACGGCTTGGCGAGCACGTTCGGCTCCTCGACCGTTGCCTGCCACACGAGGTTGTCGCCGTCCTTCCAAATCCGCTCGATGACATGCATCGCATCGGTGTGGAAGTAGCCGTCTTCCCCGAACCAGGTGTCATCACCGAAGCCGGTTACGTCCACGACGAAGACATCGCCTTCCCATTTACCGATCGAGTCGCCGTAGGCAGACGGGTTCGGATACTGGCGATGCGGGCGGCCGTCGGTCGGGATCACGCGATACGGGTCGCCGGAGATGTCTTCATAGAAGAAGATCGTTTCTTTCTGAAGCTGCACGATCTTCCGCGGCGGCCCGATGCGGGGGACGCCAGGCTTGCCGCAGTAGAAGACAGGATCGGTCCGGCTTTCGTGATCGGCCAGATCCTTCACCTTTGCGAGATGCTCCGGTTTGTAAGTCGGACGCGGCGTCGACGGCTGCACACCTTTCACCTTGCTCGCGTCGCCGTGGCGAGCGCTCTGATCGATCTTCTGAAGCGTGACCTGGCCGTTGACTTCTTTTTTCAACGCGGCGGGTGCGCGATCGATCGCGTAGCTCCAGACACCGCTCAGGTCGGGATGCCGCGCCTGCTGTGCCGAGACGACGACCTGAATGAGAACCGCGCATGCGATGAGAGCGAGGATTCTGTTCGTCATCACTTTGCCTCCGCGCCGTTAACCAATTCGTACGACGTGCCGTCAGGCAGCTTGAGCTTATCCATGTAGCCGTAAAGGGAGCCGTCTCTCGCCTTCACGGCTTCGACGGAAATCGTCTGGCCGATGGCTTTCGCGAAATCCGCGCGCGCCAGGCCCACGCTCTTGTACCAGGACGGCGGATTGCTCTCAAACTTCCACTGCTCGACCTTGCCGCCTTCGCGCTTGGCGTCCATCAGCAGGACGATGTGCGGATTGACCCAATCCACGCGCGTCAGCGTCCCTGTCACGGAGACGTGCTTCGACATGTCGAAGATGGCGGATGGTGAATGATGTGCCTGGATGGATACGGTGGCGAGCAGAGCGAGGATGATTCCAACCGCGGGAACCGTCTGTTTCAAGGTGGTCCTCCTTCCGCCTCCGCGCTGAGTTGGTCCGGCTGAAGCCGGACCCCCCCGTCGGTCGGATTTCGCGCGAATATAGCACGGGATGTGGCTCCTTGTGCTCGCCGGCCTTGGCATCATGACGTTGACGCATACCGCGCCCGCGCCGTTCCTCCTCGACGCAATGTCAGGAGACCGCGCGCGGTGGCACATGCCGCCAACAGGAGTGCCGACTGTCTATCTGACGTTCGATGACGGCCCCAATCCAACGACGACACCCCTTCTGCTCGATGTCCTTCAACGCGAGGGCGTGCATGCGACGTTCTTTCTGATCGACCGCCACATCACGGACGAGACCGCGCCTATCGTCCGCCGCATGTTTGCGGAAGGGCATTCCGTCGCATTGCATTCGGCAAGCAGAAAATATCTGCTCGCCTCCCCCGACGACCTGGCGCGCACGCTGACGGGATGGGCCGATCGGATTACCTCATTGACCGGATCGCGGCCGTGCCGGGCATTCCGGCCGCATGCCGGCTGGCGTGGCGGTCAGATGTACGCGGCGCTCGGTGAGATCGACTACACACTGATTGGCTGGAGCTGGATGCTCTGGGATTTCAACTGGTGGCGACCTCGTACGGCCGATGCAACCGTCGCTCGTATTCTGCCGCGCGTGCACTCCGGTGACATCGTCGTGATGCACGATGGCGACGAATCGGCTCCGCGAAAAGATCAACGGCAAACAGTGGAAGCGGCAGCGACGCTGATACCAGCCTTGCGCGCCCGTGGATTCGTCTTCGGTACGGTCTGTCAAAACCAGGTGTGATGTCGTGGCGAGGTTTCGGTTTTACGGACAGCTCAATGACTTCCTGCCATGGCAGTTCCGCCACGGCCGCTTCACACACTCGCTCCGCGGTCCCGCGTCCGTGAAGGACGTCATCGAGGCGCTCGGCGTCCCGCATCCCGAAGTCGACGTGATCGTGGTGAACGGACTGCCGGCAGATTTCACGCATCGCATGCGCGACGATGACGAGGTCGCGGTGTATCCCGTGTTTCACTCAGTTGAGATCTCGGGGGTCCGCCGGGTTGGAGTCGACCTGCCGCCGCCGGTACGCTTCGTACTCGACGTTCATCTGCGGAAGCTTGCTTCGCTGCTGCGTCTCGCAGGATTTGATGCGCTGCTGCTCTCAGACGACGCGGAAGTGGCAGATGCGTCGGCGGCGGAAGGACGCGTGGCGTTGACGCGCGACGTCGCGTTGCTCAAGCGCAGCATCATCCAATATGGCTACTGGATCCGGCAGACGAATCCCGAATTGCAGTTCGTCGAAGTGCTCCAACGGTTCGATCTTGCCGACCGGATGGATCCCTTCGTGCGCTGCATGGAATGCAACACGCTGCTCGTTCCCGTCGATGTCGACGTCGTCGCCGAGCGGCTCCCACCCGGCACACGCGAGTGCTTCAGCCAATTTCATCGTTGCCCCGGATGCGACCGGGTCTACTGGCAAGGTTCTCATTACGAGCGGTTGGTTCGGCTTCTCGAGGATGCGCGGCGGAAGGTCCGGCTGAAGCCGGACCCCACCGATGCTTGCTGAAGCCGGACCCCGCCGATGCAAGAGGCCGGATGCCAGAGGACAACCAAATCCCGACCGGCATCGGCGAGCATCATCGGTGGGGTCCGCCTTTAGGCGGACCCTTCTTGTTGGACCTTCTGCTAGGATTGCGCGCATGCGGAACCGCGTAGCGCTCTTCGCCGCACTTGGCCTGATGATGGCGCTGCAGTCGTCGCTCGTCGGTCAGCGCGCGCCGTTCGCGTCGCCGCCCCCAGGTTCAGGGCCGACGCCGATGCGGCCGTACGCACAGTCGGCGGGCTGTTCGGAAGAACCAGCCGCATTT
>Ga0075418_10000722_pt1 | contig 35880 bp, 35 predicted proteins | sample SoiMetdeltSBSDD2_FD_81776 | JGI IMG/M metagenome (GOLD analysis project Ga0075418, IMG submission 81776) | Bulk soil microbial communities from a Populus tree surrounding site in Tennessee, USA - Soil MetaG P. deltoides SBSDD2 | ecosystem: Environmental > Terrestrial > Soil > Tree plantation... | reverse complement strand
GTTGCGTGGGAACCGAGGTCTGGGTGGGGACCGAGGTCTGGGTGGGGGCCGGTTGTGGCTGGGCAGGCGGCGTCGGGGCGGTGACCTGGAAGACCCGGGTCTCGCTCGACGAGAGGAACAGGACCGGCGTCGCCCACTCGAGGCTGCCGAGAGTCACCTTGAGCGTCTCGCGCGCCATCGTGACGGCCTTGTCGACCGGCGTACCGTGCGCTATCGCCTCGTAGAACGCCGCGGCGAAGGCGAGCGCGGCCGGGTCGGTGATCTCGTACTGCATCGCGACGACGGCCGGGATGCCCTCGTTCATCAGCTTGGCCGCGGTGCTGGCGAACACCCCCGCCGTGCCGGTCGAGGCCGACTCGCACGCGTTGATCACCACCAGCCGGAGCTGCGGGCAGCGCGCGACCGCACGGCCGATGTCGGTCGCCGGCACCTTCATCGCCCGGCCCTGCTCGTCCGACAGCTCCAGGTACCCGGACTCGAGCTCGTCGTTGAAGCCGCCGTGACCGACGAAGTGCAGCACGTGCCACGGCCCGCTGCTGAGCGCGTTCGAGATGTCGTGCCATCCGTCGCCGGGCAGCCAGGTGACATCGACGAGGTCCGAGCTGACGCTCGCGAACGCGGCCGCGATGTGCGCCCGCTCCTCGTCGGCGTCCAGCTGCGGCAGGTCGTGCGGCCGGGACTGTATGCCGAGCACCCGCAGCGGTGGGTCGACCTGCAGCGGCGGGATCGGCTCGCTCACCCGCGGCGATCGGGCCAGCGACAGCCGGAGCGCCAGGTAGTCGTCCTGGACCTGCGGGTCGACCGCGAACTCCCACGGGATCTGCGAGACGTTCGGGCCGTCGGTGCTGAGCAGGATCCGCATCGCGGACCGGTCCTGCCGCGCCTGGGTACGGCAGCGGTCGAAGATGATCCGGGCGTCACCGGCGAGCAGTACCTCGGTCAGCCGCTGCCCGAAGTCGCGCGCGATCCGCTCGGGTGGCGCCGCCCGCCGGGTCACCAGCTTGGCCGACGACCGGACGATCGAGGTCTCCAGGTCGTGCAACGCCTTGTCGAGCTCGCCGGTGCTGAACGGTGCGGGCAGATGGCAGCTGGTCGAGCCCAGTGGCGACTCGCACAGCAGTACCCACTCCGTCGCGGTCTCGACCACGCTGAGTCGCAGCGTCACACTGTTCACGGCATCCGCCCCCAAGTCCAATTACACTCCGCTAACCCTCTGATGCGCTAGAGCCACGCCACCCCGTCACGCCGCGAGAATCCCTGCCCTCCGTGCGTTCTCTGCGGGTCATCGGTCACTTCTCCGCCGCCTGTGGATACAGCACTTGACAGCCGGGTTGAAGGCACGCACGGCAGACCTGTCAAGTTCCTTGTCCACAGACGGCGAAAAAGTGACCGATGATCGGCAAATACGAGGGCGGCTGGGGACCGGTTCAGGTACGGGGTCAGGTAAGGGTCGGGCTCAGGTTTCGGCGGAGTGGTGGTTCGGGGTGGGGGAGAGGGCGGCGCCGGCCTGGTCGGCGAGGGCGACCCCTACCCGGCGCTGGTCGAGGGACGGCCGGGCGACGCGGGTGGAGGCGGTGAGCAGGAAGCGGCCGCGCACGTCGCCGGCGTGCTGCACCAGCAGCTCGGTCTGGGTGTCGGTGGGGAGGCCGACGCGGTCGACGTTGACGGGGCGGCCGTCGCGAGTGACGGTACCGTCGCGGTGCAGCAAGGGGAGGCCGGCCCGGGCGCCGTCGTGGAAGCGGCAGTCGTCGATACCGAGCACCTCCACCAGCTGCTCGGCGATGTGCTCGACCAGTACCGCCGGCTGAGAGCTGCCCGCGGCAACCAGGCCCGCGGTGCTGACGACGCCGTTCAGGTAGCCCTCCTGGCGACTCGCCCGGGCCTGCTGCCGGCGTCCCCACAGGGCGACCTCGGTGACTGCGGCACCGACCAGGACCAGGAGCACGGTCGTCTCGATGTCGGCCCGGTCGGTGATCGCGAACCGGTGGTACGGCTCGGTGAGGAAGAAGTCGAACCAGGCGGCGCTGGACACAGCGGCGAGGAAGCCGGCGAGCCGGATGCCGGTCGCGCCTGCGGCCACCACGACGAGTACGAGCCCGAGCGCGGCGTTGGTGTTCGCCACGCTGTCGCGGAACGGCACAACCAGCGCACACACCAGCAGCGGTACGACGACGGCTGCCGCGACCACCGCGGACCGGTGCCGATCGAGGACCATGCCTCCATCATCGGCCGACGGGCCGGCGGAGCGCGTGAGAGTCGCGTGAGAGCTGGTCAGCGACCCGGTAGAGGAGTGTGAGAACGCGCTCTGCGACGCCACGGCGGGTGTGCAGTGACTGCCATGAAGGACTTCCTGTTCCTGGCGCTGGTCGTCGCCGTCTTCGCCGCCACGTGGCTCGCGCTGCGCGGGGTGGAGAAGCTGTGACCGCAGAGTACGTCGCCGGCCTCGTCGTGGCTCTGCTGCTGGTCGTCTACCTCCTTGCCGCCCTGATCTTCCCCGAGAGGTTCTGATGTCGGACTCCGTGGCCGGGCTGCTCCAGCTCGGCTTCCTCATCGTGCTCCTGGCGGCGTCGTACAAGCCGCTCGGCGCCTACATGGCGTGGGCGTTCACCGCCAGGAAGCACCACCGAGCCGAGCGGGCGACGTACAAGGTGCTCGGAGTGAACGCCGATGCCGAACAGCGCTGGCCGGTGTATGCGCGCGCCGTGATCGCGTTCTCCGCGCTGAGCGTGGTCCTCCTGTACGTGCTCCAGCGGGTGCAGGACAAGCTGCCGCTGTCGAACGACCTGCCGGGCGTCGAGCAGGCGCTGGCGTTCAACACCGCCGCGTCGTTCGTGTCCAACACGAACTGGCAGAGCTACGTGCCCGAGGTCACCATGGGCCACCTCGTCCAGATGAGCGGGCTCGCGGTGCAGAACTTCGTCTCCGCCGCGGTCGGCATCGTGGTGGCGATCGCGCTGGTGCGCGGCTTCGCCCGCTCGCGGACCGAGCAGCTGGGCAACTTCTGGGTCGACCTTGTCCGGTGCTGCTACCGGATCCTGCTGCCGATGGCGGTGCTGGGCACGCTGATCCTGATCGCGATGGGTGCGGTGCAGAACTTCTCCGCCGGCCACGAGGTCACCTCGGTCGTCGGACAGGCTCAAACCGTGCCGGGCGGGCCGCTGGCCTCGCAGGAGGTCATCAAGGAGCTCGGTACCAACGGTGGCGGCTTCTACAACGCGAACTCGGCGCACCCGTTCGAGAACCCGAACCCGCTGTCCAACATCTTCACGAACTACCTGCTGCTGGTGATCCCGGTCTGCCTGACCAGGACCTTCGGCTTGATGATCAAGGACAAGCGGCAGGGCTACGCGATCCTCGCCGTGATGGCGACGTTCTGGACCGTGTTCGCAGTGCTCGCCAGCACCTTCGAGGCGAACGGCACCAGCTCGACGGCCGCGCAGGCCGCAGGGGCCGCGATGGAGGGCAAGGAGACCCGGTTCGGCGAGTGGGCCTCGGCGCTCTGGGCGATCTCCACCACCGGTACGTCGACCGGCGCGGTGAACGCGTCGCATGACTCGATGACGCCGCTCGGCGGAGGCTTGGCGCTGTTCCACATGATGTTCGGCGAGGTCACGCCGGGCGGTACAGGCTCCGGGCTGTACGGCATGCTCGTGCTCGCCGTGCTGGCGGTGTTCGTGGCAGGGCTGATGGTGGGCCGGACACCGGAGTACCTGGGCAAGAGGATCGAAGCCCGCGAGATGAAGCTGGTCTCGCTCTACATCCTGGCCACACCCACGCTGGTGCTGGTCGGAACGGCGATCGCGATGGGCCTGCAGACCGGCCGGGCGTCGATGCTGAACAGCGGGCCGCACGGCTTCTCCGAAGTGCTCTACGCGTTCACCTCGGCGTCGAACAACAACGGCAGCGCGTTCGGCGGCCTGACCGGGAACACGCCGTTCTACAACACCGCACTCGGCATCTGCATGCTGCTCGGCCGGTTCCTGCCGATGATGCTGGTGATCGCGCTGGCCGGCTCGTTCGCCAAGCAGCAACCGGTACCGGTGACCGCGGGCACGCTGCCGACGCATAAGGCGCTGTTCGTGACCATGCTGGTCGGCATCGTGCTGATCGTCACCGGCCTGACCTACTTCCCCACCCTCACCCTCGGACCGCTTGCGGAGGGCCTGTGACCACCACGCTGAACGCAGCTGCGCCGCAGCAGCAGAGTGCCGCGCCGACGAAGACCCCTTCGGGTCTGTTCGACCCGAAGATGCTGCTCACCTCGTTGCCGGACGCGCTGCGCAAGCTCGACCCGCGCGTGATGGTGAAGAACCCGGTGATGTTCGTGGTCGAGGTCGGCGCGGTGGCGTCGACGATCCTCGCGATCACCGACCCGAGCCTGTTCGTCTGGTTGATCGTGGTGTGGCTCTGGCTCACCGTCGTCTTCGCGAACCTGGCGGAGGCGGTGGCCGAGGGGCGCGGCAAGGCGCAGGCCGACACCCTGCGCCGGGCCAAGTCCGAGACCACTGCGCGCCGGCTAGGCATGGACGGCACCGAGACCGAGATCCCGGCGACCCAGCTCGAGCTCGGCGACCTGGTGGTCGTCGAGGCGGGCCAGGTCATCCCCGGTGACGGTGAGGTGATCGAGGGCGTGGCCAGCGTTGACGAGTCCGCGATCACCGGCGAGTCCGCACCCGTGATCCGCGAGTCCGGCGGCGACCGGAGCGCGGTCACCGGTGGTACCAAGGTGCTCTCGGACCGGATCGTGGTGCGGATCACCGCCAGGCCGGGTGAGAGCTTCATCGACCGGATGATCGCGCTGGTCGAGGGTGCCTCCCGGCAGAAGACGCCGAACGAGATCGCGCTGAACATCCTGTTGGCCAGTCTCACGATCGTGTTCCTGCTGGCGACGGTGACGCTGCCACCGTTCGCGTCGTACGCCGGGACCGACCTCGGCATCGTCGTACTGGTGGCGCTGCTGGTCTGCCTGATCCCGACCACGATCGGCGCGCTGCTGTCCGCGATCGGGATCGCGGGCATGGACAGGCTGGTCCAGCGCAACGTGCTGGCGATGTCCGGCCGGGCGGTCGAGGCCGCGGGCGATGTGAACACCCTGCTGCTGGACAAGACCGGCACCATCACACTCGGCAACCGGCAGGCCTCGGAGCTCATCCCGCTGCGCGGTGTCACCGACGAGCAGATCGCCGACGCCGCCCAGCTGTCCAGCCTCGCCGACGAGACGCCGGAGGGCCGCTCGATCGTCGTGCTGGCCAAGACGGCATACGGGCTGCGGGAGCGGCACACCGGCGAGCTGCCGCACGCGCACTTCGTCGAGTTCACCGCGCAGACCCGGATGAGCGGCGTGGACATCGACCTCCGGCAGGTCCGCAAGGGCGCGGCCGGCGCGGTGTCGCAGTGGATCCGAACGCAGGGCGGCCAGGTCGACGACGCGCTGGGCGACAGCGTGGACGGTATTTCCGCATCCGGCGGCACGCCGTTGGTCGTTGCCGAGAGCAATGACGGTACGGCGCGTGCGCTCGGCGTGATCCACCTCAAGGACGTGGTCAAGGCCGGGATGCGGGAACGGTTCGACGAGATGCGCAGGATGGGCATCCGGACAGTGATGATCACCGGCGACAACCCGCTGACCGCCAAGGCGATCGCGGAGGAGGCCGGCGTGGACGACTTCCTCGCGGAGGCGACGCCCGAGGACAAGATGACGCTGATCAAGCGCGAGCAGGAAGGCGGCCGGCTGGTCGCGATGACCGGTGACGGCACCAACGACGCGCCGGCGCTCGCGCAGGCCGATGTCGGCGTCGCGATGAACAGCGGTACGTCGGCCGCGAAGGAGGCCGGCAACATGGTCGACCTCGACTCGAACCCGACGAAGCTGATCGAGATCGTCGAGATCGGCAAGCAGCTGCTCATCACCCGCGGGTCGCTGACCACGTTCTCGATCGCGAACGATGTGGCCAAGTACTTCGCGATCCTGCCGGCGCTGTTCGCGGCGTCGTACCCGAGCCTGGACAAGCTGAACATCATGCGACTGGACTCGCCGGAGTCCGCGATCCTGTCCGCAATCATCTTCAACGCGCTGGTGATCGTGGCACTGGTCCCGCTCGCCCTGCGCGGTGTGCGGTACCGGCCCTCGTCGGCCTCGGCGATGCTGCGCCGCAACCTGCTCGTCTACGGCGTCGGCGGACTGGTCCTGCCGTTCATCGGCATCAAGCTCATCGACCTGCTGGTCGCCCCGATCCCGGGCATCGGCTGAGAGGCAGTCTGATAATGGCAAGCACACTTCCCGGTCCGGTACGCCAGTTCGGCGTCGCGGCTCGTGCGGTGGTCGTGTTCACCCTCGCGCTCGGCATCGTGTACCCAGTGGCGATGACGGGAGCGGGCCAGGCGCTGTTCAACGACAACGCGAACGGCTCTCTGGTCCAGGTCGACGGCAAGAACGTCGGCTCTGACCTGATCGGCCAGCCGTACACGCGGCAGGTGGTCGAGAACGGTCTGCCCAAGGTCGACGCCGACGGCGAACCGGTGATGGAAGCGGACCCGCACTGGTTCCAGACCCGGCCGTCCGCGGTCGACTACGACGGCCTCGGCAGCTCGGCGTCCCAGCTCGGCCCGAACAACGAGGACCTGGTCGCGGCGATCCAGCAGCGTCGTACCACGGTCGCGGCGCTGGAAGGTGTCCGGCCCGAGGACGTTCCGGCCGACGCGCTCACCGCCAGCGGCAGCGGGCTCGACCCGCAGATCAGCCCGGAGTACGCCGCGATCCAGGTGAGCCGGGTCGCCCGTGAACGCGGGCTGGACGCCGGCCGGCTGCACGAGCTGGTCGACCAGCACACCAAGGGCCGGGTACTCGGCTTCCTCGGTGAGCCACGCGTGAACGTCGTGGAGCTGAACGCCGAGCTGGCCGGGATGGGCTGAGGGACGATAGGGGCATGAGCAGCACGGCCCGCGGGCACCTGCGGATCTACCTCGGGGCGGCGCCGGGCGTCGGCAAGACCTACGCGATGCTCGGCGAGGGCCGACGCCGGCACGAGCGCGGCACCGACGTGGTCGCCGGGTTCATCGAGACGCACGGCCGGCAGCACACCGCGGAGATGATCGGCGACCTGGAGGTGGTGCCGCGGCGCACGATCGAGTACCGCGGCGCCACCTTCACCGAGATGGACCTGGACGCCGTGCTGGCCCGGCGGCCGGATGTCGCGCTGATCGACGAGCTGGCCCATACGAACGTGCCCGGCAGCCGCAAGGAGAAGCGCTGGCAGGACATCGACGAGCTGCTCGACGCCGGCATCGACGTGATCTCCACGCTGAACATCCAGCACCTCGAGTCGATCAACGACGTGGTCGAGAAGATCACCGGGGTCCCGCAGCGCGAAACCGTTCCGGACGTGGTGGTCCGGGCCGCGGACCAGATCGAGCTGGTAGACATGACCCCGGAGGCGCTGCGTCGCCGGATGGCACACGGCAACATCTACGCCGCCGACAAGGTGGACGCTGCCCTGGGCAACTACTTCCGGGTCGGCAACCTCGGTGCGCTGCGCGAGCTGGCGCTGCTCTGGCTCGCCGACCGGGTCGACGCCGGCCTGCAGCGGTACCGGGCCCAGCACGACATCGACTCCACCTGGGAGGCGCGCGAGCGGGTCGTGGTCGCGCTCACCGGGGGACCCGAGGGCGAGACGCTGATCCGGCGCGCGGCGCGGATCGCGGCCCGGTCCTCCGGCGGTGATCTGCTTGCGGTGCACATCACCCGGTCCGACGGCCTGACCGGCGCCGACCCCGCCGCGCTGGCGGCCCAGCGGCGGCTGGTGGAAAGCCTCGGCGGGACCTACCACCAGGTGGTCGGGGACGACATCGCCGACTCCCTGCTCTCGTTCGCCCGCGCCGAGAACGCCACCCAGCTGGTGCTCGGCGGCAGCCGCCGGTCCCGGCTCTCGACGCTGCTGACCGGGCCCGGCATCGGCGCCAGCACGATCCGCGACTCGGGTGACATCGACGTCCACATCGTCACGCACTCCGAGATCGGTCGTGGCCGGCTGCCGCACTGGAAGGACAGCCTGAGCACGCCGCGCCGGCTGCAGGGGTTCGCGCTCGCCGTACTGCTACCTGCGGTGCTCGCGGTACTGCTGGCACTGAACCGGGATGAGGTGAACCTCACCAGCGACGTGCTGGCGTTCCTGCTTGCGGTGGTGGTCGTGGCGTTGGTGGGTGGGCTGTGGCCCGCGATGGCTGCCGCTCTGGTCGGGTCTGCGCTGCTGAACTACTACTTCACACCGCCGCTGCATACGTTCACGATCTCCGAGCCGAACAACCTGCTCGCCCTGATCGTGTTCCTCGTCGTTGCGGTCCTGGTCAGCTCGGTGGTGGACCGGGCAGCGCGGCGTACCCGGCAGGCGTCGGCCGCGGCAGCCGAGTCGGCGACGTTGGCCACGCTCGCGGGCACCGTGCTGCGTGGCGAGACGGCACTGCCTGCGCTGCTCGAACGGGTCCGGGAGTCGTTCGGGATGACCGGTGTCGCGCTGCTCGAGCGGTCGCCGGTGGTCGACGAGGACGGCGCTGAACGGCCGGAGCAGAAGGGCCCGTGGACGGTGCTGGCGAAGGCCGGCGAGCCGACCTGTACGAAGCCGGAGGACGGTGACGCGGAGATCCCGGCCCGCGATGACCTCGCGCTGGTCCTGCAGGGTCGCGAGCTCGCCGCGGAGGAGCGGCGGATGGTCGGTGCCTTCGCGAACCATGCCGCGGCTCTGGTGGACCGGGCCAGGTTGAGCCAGCAGGCGGCCGAGGTGAAGCCACTGGCCGCGGCGGACAAGCTGCGGACCGCGCTGCTCCGGGCGGTCGGGCACGACCTGCGGTCCCCGCTCGCCTCCGCCAAGGCCGCGGTGACCAGCCTGCGCGGGTCAGACGTGGACTGGAGCGAGGCCGAGCGCGCGGAGCTGCTGGCGACCGCGGACGAGTCGCTGGACCGGCTCACGCGGCTGGTCGACAACCTGCTCGACATGAGCCGGCTACAGGCGGGCGCGCTCTCGGTGTTCAGCCGGCCGATGGCGCTCGACGAGGTGGTACCGGGAGTGCTCGCGGACCTGCAGGCCGCGGGGGTGATGGTAGACATCCCGGACTCCCTGCCGCTGGTCTCGGCCGACCCCGCGCTGCTCGAACGCGTCGTCGCCAACCTGGTCGCGAACGCGGTCCAGCACTCGCCGCCGGGCCGTCCGCCGATGCTCACCGGCAGCGCGCTCGGCGATACCGTCGAGCTGCGGGTGGTCGACCGCGGCCCGGGCATCCCGAAGGAGCACCGGGACCAGGTGTTCTCGCCGTTCCAGCGGCTCGGCGACACCGACAACACCACCGGGGTCGGCCTCGGGCTGGCCCTGTCGCGCGGCCTGACCGAGGCGATGGGCGGCACCTTGTCGCCGGAGGACACCCCGGGCGGCGGGCTCACCATGGTCGTATCGTTGCCAGCAGCAACGGGTGTGGGGCGGGAGCGGCCCGTCCCCGGGACGCGCGAGCGCGAGGTCGAGGCATGACACGGGTGCTGGTCGTGGACGACGAGCCGCAGATCGTGCGTGCGCTGCAGATCAACCTGAAGGCCCGCCGGTACGAGGTGTACGTCGCCGGCGACGGCAACACCGCGCTCCGGGTCGCCGCGCAGCATCCGCCGGAGCTGGTGATCCTCGACCTAGGCCTGCCGGACCTGGACGGGGTCGAGGTGATCCGCGGGCTCCGGGGCTGGACCGAGGCGCCGATCGTCGTACTGTCCGGCCGCTCCGACAGCACCGACAAGGTGGAGGCGCTGGACGCGGGCGCGGACGACTACATCACCAAGCCGTTCGGGATCGATGAGCTGCTGGCCCGGATGCGCGCGGTACTGCGGCGCAGTACGACTGCCGACGACGCACCCGTCGTCCAGGTCGGCGACGCGGAGGTCGACCTGGCCGCGAAGCGGGTGGTCATCGCCGGTCACGAGGTCAGGCTGACTCCGACCGAGTGGCACCTGCTCGAGGTCCTGGTCCGGCACCCGGGCAAGCTGATGTCGCAGCGGCAGCTGCTGACCGAGGTGTGGGGCCCGGGGTACGAGACCGCGCACGGCAACCTGCGCTTCTACATGGGCCAGCTGCGCCGCAAGCTCGAACCCGATGCCGGCCGGCCCAAGCACCTGATCACCGAGCCAGGCATGGGCTACCGCTTCGAACCCTGACCCCTCCCCCCTTCTCTCCTATTTGGCGATCATCGGTCACTTTTTCAGCTTCTGTGGACAGCGGACTTGACACGTCCGCTGTCCACAGAAGCTGAGCTGCCTGTCAAGCGCTTCATCCACAGACGCGGGAAAAGTGACCGATTATCAAGTAAAAGGTGGGAGTCTCGGGAGATGGGCAGCGAGACTGTGGTGGGCGGGTTCCTGGTGGCGGGGTTCGTGGTGTTCCTCACCGGGGCGGTGCGGTGGCGGCTCGCGTACGAGCAGGCGGACGCGCTGCCGTTGATCCACGCGGACCGGAACCGGCGGCTGTGGATCCACCTCTGGATGCTGCCGGCGATGTTCATCACGTCGGCCGGCGTCGCGGGGTTCGCGGTGCTCATGGACACGCGTGGCGGAGCGGTCGCCGCGGCGATGGGAGCGGTCGTGTACGCGCTCGGCGCGCTGGCCATGATCGTGCACCTCGCGTTCCGGCTGACGGTGGTGCCGTGGGCGGCCGAGCGGTACGTCGATGACGGCGCCGCGCCGGGTGGGTTCGATGTGCTGGAGCGGTGGACCGGATTGCTGTACATGGTGCACATGGTCGCGTCGTACGCCGCGTTCGTGCTGCTCGGCGCCGCGGTGCTCACCTCGGACACCGTGCCGCAGTGGGCCGGCCGGCTCGGCGTCGGGCTGGGCGTTGCCTGCCTGGCCGGATTCGTCGTGACCCGCTTCGCCGGTCCCTTCAACCCGCCGATCCTGGCGCACACTTACACCGCCCTGCTCGGCGTCGTACTCCTGGCCACCTAGCGTCCGACGAAGCCTGCGCGATGACGCGAGGTTCTTCGGACGCAACTGCTCAGGCGCCGAGCCAGTCGCGCAACGCGGACCGCAGGGCGGCGGGGTCGTGGTGGTCGGTGGCCCAGGCGACGTAGCCGTCGGGGCGAACCAGCGTGGTGGCCCGCTGGTCCAGCGGGTCGGCGGTGACCAGCCGGTCGGCGAGGTCGGGGCCGTCGTACGGGGCGTTGCTGAGCAGCACGAACTTCCCGGCCCGCAGCGCCTCATAGAGCCGGCTGCCGTCGGCCAGCGGCACGTCGCCGATCCGCTTGCCCACGCTCGGGTGCGCGCCGTGCGGGGCGTCGTACTCGAACCCGATCCCGGTGATGCTGCCGATGAGCCTGCGCTGCACCGGGCCGACTCGCAGCATGCCGCTCATGACCGCGCCACGGGCGGCGCGGCCGAGCCGGGACCTGATCATCGCCATCCGGATGATCGCGCCGCTGCTGCGCAGCACCTCGCGGCCGACCGGGTGCCGCTCGGCGTGGTAGCTGTCCAGCAGGCCTTCGGGAGCCCAGCCGTTGACGGCGGCGGCGAGCTTCCAGCCCAGGTTCGCGGCGTCCTGCATGCCGGTGTTCATGCCCTGGCCGCCGGCGGGGGAGTGGCAGTGCGCGGCGTCGCCGGCCAGGAAGACCCGGCCGACCCGGTACTGCGGGACCTGCCGCTCGTCGCTGTGGAACCGCGCCAGCCAGCGCGGGTCGTGCATCCCGTAGTCGTCACCGAGCGCCCGGCGCGCTACGTCCACCACCTCGTCGAACTCCAGCGGCGCGTCGTCCGTGACCTGCTTGGTGCGGTCCCAGGCGAAGATCCGGTGCCAGCCGTCGCCGAACGGCGCGATGAACGCGAAGGAGTCGCCGACCCCGTTCACGGTCAGCGCGTTCTTCATCGGCCGGGCCAGCTTCACGTCGGCGAGCATGATCGACCGCAGCACCGCCTTGCCGGGGAACGGCAGCCCGACCGCCTCGCGCACCGCGCTGTGTACGCCGTCGGCGCCGACCACGTACGACGCGCGCCGGCTGGTTCCGTCCGCGAGCACGACCTCGACGCCGTCCTCGTCCTGGGTCAGCCCGGTCACCGTGGCGCCGGTGACAATCCGGACGCCATGCTCGCGGGCGCGGCGTTCCAGCAGCTGCTCGGTGTTGTACTGCGGCGTGATCAGCAGGTACGGGTACCGGCTCGGCAGGCCGGTCAGGTCGATCCGGACGTCCTCGAACAACCGCAGGTCGTCCAGGTGTGCGCCCTGCTTGACCAGCTCGTCGGCGAGGCCGCGGGCGTCCAGCTCCTCGAGCGTGCGGGCGTGGACGCCGAATGCCCGGGTCAGGTTCGACTCGTCGCCGCGACGCTCCAGCACCGTGGTGGACACGCCTGCGGCGGCGAGGTCGCCGGCGAGCAGCAGTCCGGTCGGGCCGGCGCCGACGACGATCACGCCGGCGTCGAGGGGTGGGGTGGTGGTCATCGATGCCTCCATAGTCAACAACTGTTGGTCAACGATCGTTGACTTCCACTGTAGATCCCCTCGCGACGATGGTCAACAGTTGTTGACACGGCCTCCGGAGGCGGCGCCGCGACGTGCTGCAAGACTGACCCGCGTGAAGACCCGTGCCGCCGCGATCGTGCTCCGTGGAGACGCCGTCCTGCTGGTCCACCGGGTCAGGGACGAGCACGAGTACTACACGCTTCCGGGCGGCGGCGTGGGGGACGACGAGACGCCCGAGCAGGCGTGCGTTCGGGAGCTGCGCGAGGAGACCGGGCTGGTCGGCGAGATCGACGAGGCGCTCTGGGTGCTGGACAACGACGGCCGCACCGAGCGGTACTTCCTGATGGGTCCGGTCACCGGCATGGCGAGACTCGGTGGCGCGGAGGCGGAGGCGAACCGGCCCGGCGACAGCTACGAGCTGGTCTGGATGGACGTCCGCCAGCTGGCCGGCATCAACCTGCTCCCGACCGTCATCCGCGACCAGCTCGCCGCCGCCGTCTGACCCTCAGCCGGACTCCGCGGGGTGCTCGACCATGCGGTCGCCCCACTGGGACAGCAGGCCGCGGGCGATCTCGACGTCGTCACGCAGCGAACGGTCGGCCAGGTCCTCGGGCAGCGCGGCGAGGGCATCCCCCAGCCAGGGGCCGACCGCGGCCGGTGCCAGCCGGTCCGGCGTGATGCCGGCCAGCCGCACCGCGCGGGCGGCGGCGACCAGCTCGCAGGCCAGCACGGTCCGCAACGCGTCCAACAGTTGCGCGGTCAGCGCCGCGGCCTGCGGGGCGAAGCTGGCATGGTGCTCGGCGCCGCGCGACAGTGTGGCCGTGCCGAGGGTCGCGGGTTGCGCCGCCGACCGGACCGCGGCCAGCGCGTCGTGCGCGACGTACTCGATCATCATCACCCCGGAGCTGGCCGCCGCCCCGCTGGCCAGGAACCGGCTCAGCCCGGTGAACTCCGGGTCGACCAGGTTCGCCAGCCGGGACGTCGACAGCGTGGCCACGCTGTGCAGGCTGAGCCGCAGTACGTCGAGCGCGAGCGCGATCGGCATCGCGTGCCAGTTGCCGTTGTGCAGCACGTCGTCGCCGCTGACCAGCGGGTTTTCCGCGGCCGCGTTGACGTCGACCGCGAGTGTGCGCTGCAAGGCGTCCAGGTCATCGACCGCGGGACCGAGTACCTGCGCGAAGGCCCGCAACCCGAACGGGTCCTGAACCCTTGCCGGCGGCAACGGCAGCTCGTCGAGCAGCCCGCGCAGCCGACGTGCGACCCTGACCTGGCCGGGGTGCGGGCGGGCCAGGTGCACGCGCTCGTCGTACGCCTCGGCGTTGCCGCGCAGCGCGACGTGCGCCACCGCGCCGACCAGCGGTACCACGTTGACCAGCGTCGCCGCCTCGACGTAGGCCAGGCAGCACTCGGCCAGCGTGATCGCGTTGCTGGACAACAGCGGCAGTGCGCTGGTGCCGTCGACCACGTCGCCGAGCGCGAGCCCGAGCTCGGCCAGCGGACCGAGGTCGCCGGTACCGATCGCGCCGCCGCGATGCAGCTCCGGCAGCTCGCCATCGTTCAGTAGGGCAACGATCGCGTCGGCCACGCCCGGCTGCAGCCCGGAGCCGCCGGTGGCGAGCTGGTTCACCCGGATCAGCAGCCCGAGCCGGACCACCTCCGCCGGGTACGGCGTCGTACCTGTGGTGGAGTGCGACGCGAGCAGCCGGGCGCCGTGCTCGGGATCGCCGGTGAGCACGTCGCGGTTCGCGCCCACACCGGTGGTCCGGCCGTACACCGGCCGGTGCTCGGCGACCCGGGCGACCGCCGCCGCGGCACCGGCCATCCGTTGCCGGGCCTCGACGGACAGCGCCACCCGGGTACGCCGCTGGGCCAGCGCCACGGCGCCGACCGGCGTCAGGCCCGCACCGGTGAGTTCGACTGGTTGCACGGCGCCAGTCTGCCGGTGATCGCTACGACTTGGGCTCCAGGTCCGGCACGTAGAACCCCAGCGAGCCCTGCAGTGCGGACGCCACCTCGGCCTCGTCGGCACCGTACGCCCGGTGTGCATCGGCCCAGGCGTGGCCACTGCGGGTCATGCACTCCCGCATCTCCGGCGACTGATCGGCGGCTGCCTTCTCCTCCGCCGAGAGATCGCGGCCGGCCAGGTGCAGGCCCAGGCCCAGCAGCGAGAGGTCCCAGCCGATCCCGGTGGCGCCCGGCCCGAACTGGCTCCACATCTCGGCCGGTATCTCGGCGATGTGCTCCAGCTCCAGCACAGTACGGTCCTCGGACTCCGCGGTCAGCCGCACCTCGAGCTCGCTGAGCCCGGCAGGTTCACCGTAGATCCAGGTGACCTTGAGCCGGTTCGGTGCGTCGCAGGCGAGGATCTCGCCGCCCGCGTTGCCCTCGAGCTGGTAGTTGCCGCCGACCTTGAGGTCACCGGAGACCGGCAGGAACCAGCGGCGCAGCCGGTCGGGGTCGGTGAGCGCGTCCCAGACATCCTCGACGGCTCCGTCGTACGAGCGCCGCATCAGCATCCGGGTGGCCTTGCCGCTGGCGCCGACCTCGCGGTGGACGGCGTCGATCTGGCTCAGGAAGTCGGTCATTTTTCGTCCTTCTTCTTCGTTCGGTCATGGGTACGGCGCTCGCGCTTGCCGCGGGCGATCTCGGTGGCCAGCGCGTCGAGGCGCTGGGTCCAGAACCGGCGGAACTGTTCGAGCCACACGTCGACCTCCTGCAGAGGCTCCGAGTCGACGGCGTACAACCGGCGGGTGCCCTCGGCCCGGACGGTCGCGAACCCGCTGTCCCGGAGCACGCGCAGGTGCTGCGAGACGGCGGGCTGCGAGATTCCGAACTCGTCGCGGATCACCGTGGTGATCGCGCCCGAGGTCAGCTCGCTGCCGGCCAGCAGCTCCAGGATCCGACGCCGGACCGGGTCGCCGAGTACGTCGAACGCGTGCATGCCACGATACTTGCAGCACCGCTTATATAAGTCAAGCCCTATATGTCGTCCTTCGGCAGGAGGGCGGGCCGGACTGACGAATGATCAGTGCGGGGCTGGGGAGTACGCCGCGGGGGTGGTGGGGCGGCGGACTCGGCGCATGAGGGCGGAGAAGCCGAAGCTGTCGTGGTCGTAGGCGTTGACGAGTTCCCAGTCGAACTGCTCGAGCCATTCCACCGCCTGAAGGACCGGGCCCTGGCCGATGCCGAGGCCGCCCGGACAGATCGTGACGTAGCGGAAGGGGACGACGCTCAGGTCGACCTTGCCGGACAGCAGGTCGTTCACGCCGACCAGCCGGGATCTCCAGAGGAGCTCGGTCTCCCGGTTCGGGAACTGCATCGGTGGCTGTGCGGACACGCCGCGACGGTATCCGACGCCGGGTCTACACCTGGTCTACACCGTCCCGCCCAGCCGTCTCGTGAGCGCTCGCGCCGCGGCGCCGGTACGCCGTGCCAGCTCGGCGCGTTCGCCCGGCCCGACCGCCTCGGCCGGGAACGTGACGCTGAACGCGGCCACCGGCCGGCGGGTGTGGTCGTACGCCGCCACCGCCACCGACGCGAACCCCTCGGAGATGTGCGAGTCCTCCATCGCATAGCCCTGACGGCGTTCCTCCGCCAGTGCCCGGCGCAGCTCGACCAGCGTGTGCGGACCGCGGCCGGTCCGGTCCACGAACGCGTCAGGTCCGGGGAACAACGCCCGGACCTGGGCCGCGGGCAGCCCGGCCAGCAGTGCCCGCCCCGACGCGGTCAGGGTCGCCGGCAGCCGGACCCCGACGTCGGTCACGATGGTCGCCGGATGCGGCGGCTGCTCCTTCAGCAGGTAGAGCAGCTCGCGGCCGTGCAGCACACCGAGGTGCGCGGTGTGCCCGACGTCCGCGACCAGCTGGACCAGCAGCGGCCGGGCCAGCCGTTCCAGCGGGTCGTGCCGCAGGTACGCGGACCCGGTCTCGAACGCGGCCACGCCGAGCCCGTACCGCCGCTCCTCGGCCAGGTGCGTGACGAAGCCCTCGTCGATCATTGCCTTGAGCAAGTGGTACGTCGACGACCGGGGCAGCCTGACCGCGGCAGCGATCCGCTCCATCGGCACCGGCCCCGGCTGCTCGGCCAGGAACCGCAGCACCCGCAACGCCCTGCTCGCAGCCGGCACGTTCCCCATCGTCAGACGGATTTCGTGGCGGTCCACTGAGAGCCGGCGACGCTGTATCCGAGCCAGCCGTTGAGTGCCAGCATCGGGTGGTTGTTCGCGTCGTTGCCGGTGTGCGCCGCGGTGATGCCGGCGTCGCGGCAGCGGGCCAGGGCGTGTGACTTGACCACCTTGGCCAGGCCACGGCCGCGGTACGACGGCCGGGTGCCGGTCAGGTTCGACCAGACCACGCCGCGATCGTGGTCCGCGGTGGTGGACACGAACGACGCCACAGTGCCGTCGTCCAGCACCGCGATGCTCAGATCCAGGGCGTGGTCGGGGTGCCGCCACTCGGTGGCCAGCCACTCGTCGTACGCCGGGACCTCGGACAGCCCGCTCGGGTCGTCGCCGGCCACCTCCCGGGACGCGCTCCAGACCTGGTGCGAGTCGAGCCCGGTGAAGTCGGACAGCCGCATCCCGTCCGGTACCGCGGCCGGTTCCGGCAGGCCGGTCAGGTCCGCCCGGGAGTACGAGAGCTCGCGGCCGATCGTGAAGCCGCGTCCTACCGCGAAGTCCAGGGAGTCGTCGGACACCGCCGTCAGTAGGCTGCCGGCCCCGGCCCGCGCCGCGACCGTCTCGACCCGCTCGGCGAGGGCGGTGCCGACACCCCGGCCACGCTCGTACCCGGGGACCAGCACCGCGACCCGGCTGCCGTCGCCGGGTCGTTCGGGCCGCCAGGCCGAGCCGTACCCGAGAACCCGGACGTCGTCGGTCGCGACCAGCACCATACGCCCCGTACTGGTGCGCAGCTCGGCCTCGATCCCGCGCGGGGTCTTCACCAGGTACGGCAGCACGTCCTGCCAGATCGCGGCGATCGCGGCGGCGTCCTCGGGCACCGCGGAGCGCACCTGGAAAGCCATCCACCGATCGTATGCGGCTCTGGCACGTGCCGGTCGCCGTCCGCCCTTACTCGGTGGCGGTCCGCCCTCGGGGTCTGGTTATGTCGGCCGGTGAGCACATCGCCGGAGGCCCGGTCGGCGCCGCGGTTGCGGCCGGCCGCGCGCGGTGTGGTGCTGGACGAGCTGGACCGGGTGCTGCTGGTGAAGTTCCGGTTCGCGAACGGGACCGAGCTGTGGGCGACCCCCGGTGGTGGCGTCGAGCCGGGAGAGTCCTTGTACCAGGCGCTCGCCCGGGAGATGCGCGAGGAGGTCGGCCTCGAGATCCCGGCCGATCCGCCACATCTGTGGCACCAGGAGATCGTGGCCGAGGGTCACGCCGTGGGCTACGACGGCGTCATCAACGACTACTTCCTCCTCCGCGTCGACTCTCACGAGCCAGCCGGCACCCTGACCGCCGCCGAACTCGCTGCGGAGAACGTCTACGACCACCGCTGGTGGACCCTGGACGATCTCCTCGCCCACCCCGGCCCTTCGTACTTCGCGCCCCGCGCCCTACCGCGCTTGATCGAGGAGCTCCTCGACACTGGCCCGCCCGCAACACCTCACCAACTGGGCCTGTGAGCGGCGGCCGGTGCCGCCCTGGCGCCTCTGGTGCCACGCCGGGGTCTCGGTCTGTCTTCGGCACAGCCGGGACTCTTGGCAGCCGGCACACCTTGTTCTATTGTCTTAGTTGAGTAGCACAATAGGGAGGTGGCAGGTGATCGAGTTCCATCTGGACGGCCGTTCGAAGGTCGCGACGTACCTGCAGCTGGTGCAGCAGGTGAAGCAGTCGCTGCGGCTCGGCCTGATCGACCCCGGCGACCAGCTGCCGCGGGTACGGGAGGTCGCCGAGGCACTGGCCATCAACCCGAACACGGTGCTGAAGGCCTACCGGCAGCTCGAGCTGGAGCATCTGGTCGCCGCCCGGCCGGGTGTCGGCACATTCGTGACGCGATCGCTGGCCGGGCCGGCGCTGGCGAACCAGGCGGCGCTTCGGCACGAGCTGATCGGCTGGCTAAGCCGGGCCCGGACCGCCGGGCTCGACCAGGAGGACGTCGTCGCGCTGGTGGAGACCACGATGAGGGCCACGTTTCAGGAGGGGTTAGACGGAGGGGCGGATGAAGGGGTGGATACAGCATGAGCACGGCGCTGGAGACCCGTGGGCTCGGCAAGCGCTACGGGCGGAACTGGGCACTGCGGGAATGCTCGCTGGCAGTGCCGGCCGGGCGGGTCGCCGGGCTGGTCGGCCCGAACGGTGCCGGCAAGACGACCCTGCTGCACCTCGCGGTCGGCCTGCTCCGGCCGGACGCGGGCTCGGTCCGGGTGCTCGGCGACACGCCGGAGACCGGCCTGCCGCGGATCGGGTTCGTCGCGCAGGACGCGCCGCTGTACCGCGACTTCCACGCGGCCGACCTGATCACGATGGGACAGAAGCTCAACAAACGCTGGGACTCCGGGTTCGCCCGGGACCGGCTGACCCAGCTCCGGATCCCGCTGGACCGCAAGGTCGGCAAGCTGTCCGCGGGGCAGCGTGCGCAGGTCGCCCTCGCCCTCGCGCTGGCCAGGAAGCCGGACTTGCTCCTGCTCGACGAGCCGGTCGCCAGCCTGGACCCGCTGGCCCGCCGGGAGTTCCTCCAGGTGCTGATGGGCGGCGTCGCTGAGCACGGCACTACTGTGCTGCTCTCGTCGCACCTCGTCGCGGACCTGGAGCGGGTCTGCGACTACCTGATCGTGCTGAACGAGTCACGGGTGCAGGTGCTCGGCGGCGTCGAGGATCTGCTCGCCACGCACAAGGTCCTGGTCGGGCCGCGACGCGCCGACCGTGCCGGCCCGGTGGCCGGGGTCGCGACGGTGATCCGGGAGAGCCACACCGACCGGCAGACCAGCCTGCTGGTGCGGACCCACGGCCCGGTGCTGGACCCGGCGTGGATGGCGCGCGACCTCACCCTGGAGGACCTGGTGCTGGCCTACCTCGCGGAACCGTCCTCCGGGTCGCTGCCCGGGCCGGACCGGCTGGGCATCGAGAACGGGATGGAGATGACGTCATGATCTGGCTGACGTGGCGGCAGCACCGGCTGCAGGCCGCGTACCTGCTGCTCGGCACCCTGGCCGTCTCCGCGGCGCTGTTCCCGATCGGCCGGGCGATGCACAGCGCGTTCGACAACGACGGGCTGGCCGAGTGTCTCCGGACCAACGGCAACCCGGAGTTCATCAGGCCGGCCGAGGGCATGGGATGCGGCGAGTTCGCGGACCTGTTCATGGGCCGGTTCGGCAGCCTGCTGCCGCTGGGCATCCTGCTCGTGCTGCTGCCGATGCTGGTCGGACTGTTCCTCGGTGCACCGCTGGTCGCCCGTGAGGTCGAGCAGGGCACGCACAGGCTCGTCTGGACCCAGGGTGTCAGTAGGTTGCGCTGGGCAACGACCAAGTTCGGCCTGATCACGCTGTTCGGGCTCGCGCTGGCGGCCGGGTACGCCGTCCTGCTGACCTGGTGGATCGAGCCGCTTGCTGCGGCCGCCGGTTCCCGGCTCGAGTGGCTGGTGTTCGACCTGCAGGGCGTGGTCCCGCTCGCGTACACGCTGTTCGCGATCGCGCTCGGGATCGCCGCCGGGGCGGTGAGCCGCAAGCTGCTGCCGGCGATGGGCATCACGCTGGCCGGGTTCGTGGTCGCCCGGGTGCTGGTCGCCTGGCTCGGCCGGCCGCGGTACCAGGAGCCGATCGAGCGGAGGATATCTGTGGTCACCGACCGGCTGCCGAACGAGTTGCACGGCGAATGGAACCTCAGCAGCGGCGTGTACGACGCCTCCGGCCGGCAGATCGTCGCGAACGGGAACCGGTACTGCCCGCCCGAGGCGCTGGCCAACGATCGGGCGCCGGGTGTGTGCGACCCGACCACGTACAACCTGGAGGTCTACCAACCCGCCGGCCGGTTCTGGACCTTCCAGTGGATCGAGGCCGGGATCTTCGCCGTGCTCGCGGCCGCGCTGCTTGCCTTCGCCGTCTACCGGGTCCGGAACCGCATCTCGTGAAGTGTCTCGGATCTGAGACGGATCCGGTAGCGCGCTGACTGACAGCGGGGTGTCCACGGGGTGCAATGGACCTCGTGGACATCCCTGATGTTGTGACCGTCGGCGTCGGGCCGCTGAGCCCCGAGGACGTCGTCGCGGTGGCCCGGTACGGCGCTCCCGTCCGGCTCGACGACCAGGCGCTGGAGCAGATCGCGAAGTCACGCGCGGCGATCGAGGCGCTGGCGCACGCGGAGACCCCGCACTACGGCGTGTCGACCGGGTTCGGTGCGCTGGCTACCCGGCACATCGCGCCCGAGCTGCGGGCCCAGCTGCAGCGCAGCCTGGTCCGCTCGCACGCCGCCGGCTCCGGCGCCGAGGTGGAGACCGAGGTGGTCCGGGCGCTCACCCTGCTCCGGCTGTCGACGCTCGCCACCGGACGGACCGGCGTTCGGGTGGAGACCGCGCAGGCGTACGCCGGCCTGCTGAACGCGGGGGTGACGCCGATCGTGCACGAATACGGCAGCCTCGGCTGCTCCGGCGACCTCGCCCCGCTGTCGCACGTCGCGCTCGCGGTGATGGGCGAAGGACGAGTTCGCGACCGCGACGGCGTGCTGCGTGACTCGGCCGACGCTCTCGCCGAAGCCGGTTTGCGGCCCGTCGTGCTCGCCGAGAAGGAAGGGCTGGCGCTGATCAACGGCACCGACGGCATGCTCGGCATGCTGGTGCTGGCGCTCGCCGACCTGGACCGGCTGCTGCGCACCGCCGACGTCGCCGCCGCGATGAGCGTGGAGGCGCAGCTCGGTACCGACCGGGTGTTCGCCGACGACCTGCAGGCACTGCGCCCGCACCCGGGCCAGCGCGCGTCGGCCGCCAACCTGCGGGCGATCATGGCGGACAGTGCGATCGTGGCCAGCCACCGCGGGCCGGACTGCAACCGGGTCCAGGACGCGTACTCGCTGCGCTGCTCGCCGCAGGTGCACGGCGCCGCCCGCGACACCTGCGCGCACGCCTTGCTGGTCGCCGGCCGTGAGCTTGCCGCGGCGATCGACAACCCGGTGGTGCTGCCGGACGGCCGGGTCGAGTCCAACGGCAACTTCCACGGTGCCCCGGTCGGGTACGTGCTGGACTTCCTCGCCATCGCGGCAGCGGACGTGGCCGGCATCAGCGAGCGCCGTACCGACCGCTTCCTGGACGTGGCCCGCAACCACGGGCTGAACGCGTTCCTGGCCGACGATCCCGGCGTCGACTCCGGGCACATGATCGCGCAGTACACCCAGGCCGCGATCGTGTCCGAGCTGAAGCGGCTGGCGGCACCGGCGAGCGTCGACTCGATCCCGTCCAGCGCGATGCAGGAGGACCACGTCTCGATGGGCTGGTCCGCGGCCCGCAAGCTGCGCCGCTCGGTCGACGGCCTGCAGCGGGTGCTCGCGATCGAGATCCTCACCGCGGCCCGGGCCCTCGACCTGCGCGCCCCGCTGGAGCCGTCGCCGGCCACCGGCGCGGTACGACGCATGCTGCGCGAGTACGTCGACGGGCCCGGCACCGACCGGCACCTGGCACCCGAGATCGAGCACGCCGTGCGGCTGGTGGCCGACGGCACCGTCCTGTCCGCCGCCGAGTCCGTCACCGGCCCCCTGTCCTGAGACCCACCCGACCTGAACCACCCGCAGTGTGTTCACGAATCGCCAACGAATCGGGCCGAAACCTGGCGATTCGTGAACACAGAAGGCTTGAAGGAGCACCATGAACGCTGGACCCCGTCCCGTCCGAGCCCCGCGCGGGACCACGCTGACCGCGCGGAACTGGCAGACCGAGGCCGCGCTGCGGATGCTGCAGAACAACCTCGACCCCGAGGTCGCCGAGCACCCTGACGAGCTGGTCGTGTACGGCGGCTCCGGCAAGGCGGCGCGGGACTGGAACAGCTTCGACGCGATGGTCCGGACGCTGACCACGCTGCAGCCGGACGAGACCATGCTGGTGCAGTCCGGCAAGCCCGTCGGTGTGATGCGCACGCACGAGTGGGCGCCGCGGGTGCTGATCGCGAACTCGAACCTGGTCGGGGACTGGGCGAACTGGGAGGAGTTCCGCCGGCTGGAGGCGATGGGCCTCACCATGTACGGCCAGATGACGGCCGGGTCGTGGATCTACATCGGCACCCAGGGGATCCTGCAGGGCACCTACGAGACGTTCGCGGCGGTGGCCGCCAAGCTCCACCGGCGGCAGCCGGAAAGGTTGGAGAGCGGCGGCACGCTTGCCGGCACGGTGACGCTGACCGCCGGTCTCGGCGGGATGGGTGGCGCGCAGCCGCTCGCGGTGACCATGAACGACGGCGTCGCGATCTGTGTCGAGTGCGACGAGTCCCGGATCCGGCGCCGGATCGAGACCCGCTACCTGGACGTCCGCGCCGACTCCGTGGATGACGCGCTCAGGCTGGCCGAGGAGGCCCGCGCCGCGCGGAAGCCGCTGTCCATCGGCGTCCTGGGCAACGCGGCCGAGATCGTGCCGGACCTGCTGGAGCGCGGTGCGCCGATCGACATCGTCACTGACCAGACCTCGGCGCACGACCCGCTGATGTACCTGCCCGTGGGCATCGACTTCGACGACTGGGCCACCGCGCGGGAGAAGGACCCGGCCGGGTTCACCGCGCAGGCGCGCGAGTCGATGGCGCGGCACGTCGAGGCGATGGTCGGGTTCATGGACGCGGGGGCCGAGGTGTTCGACTACGGCAACTCGATCCGGGACGAGGCGCGGCAGGGCGGGTTCGGCCGGGCGTTCGACTTCCCGGGCTTCGTGCCGGCGTACATCCGGCCCTTGTTCTGTGAGGGCAAGGGCCCGTTCCGCTGGGCCGCGCTGTCCGGCAACCCGGCCGACATCGCCGCCACCGACCGGGCGATCCTGGACCTCTTCCCGGAGAACGAGCAGCTGCGGCGCTGGATCACCATGGCCGGCGAGCGCGTGGCCTATCAGGGCCTGCCGGCGCGGATCTGCTGGCTCGGGTACGGCGAGCGGGACAAGGCCGGCCTGCGGTTCAACGAGATGGTCGCGTCCGGTGAGCTGGAGGCGCCGGTCGTGATCGGCCGGGACCACCTGGACTGCGGCAGTGTGGCCTCGCCGTACCGGGAGACCGAGGCGATGGCGGACGGCTCGGACGCGATCGCCGACTGGCCGTTGCTGAACGCGATGGTGAACGTCGGCAGCGGCGCGTCCTGGGTGTCGATCCACCACGGCGGCGGGGTCGGTATGGGCCGGTCCATCCACGCCGGCCAGGTATCAGTTGCCGACGGCACCGATCTCGCCCGGCAGAAGCTCGAGCGGGTGCTGACCAACGACCCCGGTATGGGTGTGATCCGCCATGTCGACGCCGGCTACGAACGAGCCGATGAGATCGCGGCAGAGCGCGAGGTCCGCGTCCCGATGCGTGAGTCCTAGGAGGTGAGCACGTGTCGGTAGCTGCGTGGGAAGAACGGCAACCCGGTGCGGAACCGGTCGTGGCTGACCGTCCAGCCGGACGCGGCGTGGTCGATGGTGTCGTACGGTGCCCGGCCGAAGTCGTAGAGCACGAACCGGCCGCCGGGTCGCAGCACCCGGTCGATCTCGGGTACCGCGGCGGCCGGATCGTCCCAGTGGTGCGCGCTGAACGACGTGACCACGAGGTCGAACGAGTCGGTCGCGAACGGCAGTGCCGTGACGTCGCCGACCCGGACGGTTGCGCGGTCGCCGAGGTTCTTCTGTGCCAGTGTGACCATGTCCTCGGACAGGTCCAGCCCGACCAGGCGCAGGTCGGGCCGGCGCTCCGCGAGCTCCATCAGCAGCACGCCGGGACCGGTGCCGACGTCCAGCACGTCCGCGCCGTCCGGAGTGCCGGCCACCAGGTCCGCCGCGATCCGGCGGTACGCCCTCCGCAGCAGCCGGCGCGCCAGCACGTCGTACCTGCGGGTGTGGGGGCCCTCGAACGTGTGGGTGTGCATGTCCCGCTCCTAGAGTTGTATCGGACAACTGCCGTCACCCACGGTACGGCGCACAGTTGTATGACACAACTCTGGAAGGACGGCGACTGTGGCGGAAGGGCAGGAGCTGCTGCACCAGCTGGTGATGGACCTGCTCCGCGTGGCCGGCCTGCTGCAGGCGGACCAGAGTCTGCACGGCGCGCGGATCTCGATGTCGCAGGCGTTCGGGCTGCACGAGCTGGACACCGACCGGCCGCTGTCCCAGCGGGAGCTGGCCGAGCGGCTGAACCTGGAGAAGAGCACGGTCAGCCGGATGGTCGCCGAGATGGAGCGCGAGGGACTGGTGGTCCGCGAACGCGACCCGGCCAACCGGCGGTTCTACCGGCTCCGGCTGACCCAAGCGGGGCGGGACCGGCACGCCGCGATCGCCACCGGGATGCACGACCACTTCAACCGGGCGGTGTCCGCGATGAGCGCCGCGGAACGCGACGCCCTGCTCACCGGGCTGCCCGCGCTGGTCAAGGCGATGCGGGACGACACGCTGCGTGCCGATCCTGCGGACTCTTCGTGAGTATCGTCCCAGTCTTCGAGACTCGTCCCGCCAGGCGGCACTGTCCTCGGTGTCCCCTAGGATCGGAACGGCGTAGGAGTGCACAAGCCCATAGGGGGCATCGGTGATCGAGTTCGAGGACGTCACCAAGCGGTATCCGGACGGCACCGTTGCCGTCGACAACCTCTCGCTGCGGATCCCGAGCAACGAGATCACCGTGCTCGTCGGACCGTCCGGCTGTGGCAAGACGACCTCGCTGCGGATGATCAACCGGATGATCGAGCGCACGGCAGGCCGGATCGCGATCGACGGCAAGGACATCAACGACAGCAACGTGGTCGAGCTGCGCAGGGGTATCGGGTACGTGATCCAGCACGGCGGCCTGTTCCCGCACCGCACCGTGCTCGACAACATCGCCACGGTGCCGAAGCTGCTCGGCTGGGACAAGGCGAAGGTCAGGGCGCGGGCGCAGGAGCTGCTGGAGCGGGTCGGGCTGGACGCCAAGCTCGGAAAGCGATACCCGGTGCAGCTGTCCGGTGGCCAGCAGCAGCGTGTCGGCGTCGCGCGGGCGCTGGCCGCGGATCCGGACATCATGCTGATGGACGAGCCGTTCAGCGCGGTGGACCCGATCGTGCGCAACCAGCTGCAGGAGGAGCTGCTGCGCCTGCAGCGCGAGATCGGCAAGACGATCGTGTTCGTCACCCACGACATCGACGAGGCGATCAAGCTCGGCGACAACGTGGCCGTGCTGCGGGTCGGCGGCAAGCTCGCGCAGTTCGCGCCGCCGTCGGAGTTGCTCGCCGATCCGGCCGACGAGTTCGTGGAGAGCTTCATCGGCAGGGACCGCGGTTACCGGGCGCTCACGTTCGTGCAGGCCGACGCCATAGAGCTGCTGCCGCTGCCTGAGACGCTCGCGCTCGGGGAGGACGGTCGGCCGCTCGGCTGGCACAACGGTGCCGCGAGCAACGGGAAGTCCGAAGAGCTGTTGCCGGTCGGGGCGGTGTTCCACAAGCACGACTCGCTGCGGGCCGCGCTGGACGCCGTGCTGACCTCTCCGGTCGGGCAGGGAGTCTGCGTCGACGACAACGGCCGCGCCGTCGGCGTGGTCGACCACGGTCTGCTCGCGGCGGTGGTGCACACGTGACCTGGGTCGGCGACAACCTGGATCTGATCTGGAGCCAGCTGCGCGAGCACGTGTTCCTTGCGATCGTGCCGGTGCTGCTCGGGCTGCTGATCGCTTTGCCGCTGGGCTACGTGGCGACCCGCTACGGCTGGCTCGCCAATCCGCTGACCGCGCTCGGCGGGGTGTTGTACTCGCTGCCCTCGATCGCCTTGTTCATCCTGCTTCCCGCGATCCTCGGCACCCAGGTACTGTCGCCGGTCAACATCATCGTCGCGCTGACCGTCTACACGGTCTCGCTGCTGATCCGGAACGTGATCGACGGCCTGCGATCGGTGGCACCCGAGGTCCGGCAGTCGGCGGTCGCGGTCGGCTACGGCACGTTGCGGCGGGTCATGACGGTCGACCTGCCGATCGCCGTACCGGTGATCTTCGCGGGTCTGCGAGTGGTCACGGTGGCGAACATCTCGATCGTCAGCGTGGGAGCCATCATCGGCATCGGCGGACTCGGCGAGCTGTTCACCGAGGGCTTCCAGAAGGACTTCCTCACCCCGGTCGTGGTCGGCATCGTGCTGTCGGTCGCCCTCGCCCTGGTCGCCGACCTGATCATCGTCACGATCCAGTGGCTGCTCACGCCGTGGGCCAGGGTCAGCTATGCGGTGAAGGCGGCGTAGCCCATGTTCCAAGGGATGCTGGACTTCCTCACCGACCCGGCCAACTGGTCCGGTGCCGAGGGCATCGGCAACCGGATCCTGCAGCACCTGTGGTACACCGCGCTCGCGCTCGGCATCGCCACCGCCATCGCGCTGCCCGTCGGGCTGCTGATCGGGCACACCCGGCGCGGCGCCTTCCTGGCGATCAACGTCGGCAATGCGGCACGCGCGCTGCCGACCCTCGGACTGCTGATGCTGATCGTGCTGCTTATGGGCCGGATAGGCTTCCTGCCGGTACTGATCGCCCTGGTCGTGCTCGGCATCCCGCCGATCCTGACCTCGACGTACGCCGGCATCTCCGGGGTCGACCCGTCGACCGTCGACGCCGCACGCGGGATGGGCATGACCGAGGGCGAGGTCCTGCGCAAGGTGGAGATCCCCATCGCGCTGCCGCTGATCATCTCCGGCGTGCGCACCGCCACGCTGTACATCGTGTCGACGGCGACGATCGCGGCGTACGTCGCGCTCGGCGGCCTCGGCCGGTATGTGGTCGACGGGCTGGCCCTGCGGGACTTTCCGCAGATGCTGACCGGCGCCATGCTGGTCGCGTTGCTGGTCATCGTGCTCGACCTGTTCTTCGCTCTGCTCGCGCGGCTCACCGTGTCGGACGGCCTGACCGGTCGCGTCCGGACGGGGCGGCGTACCACGACTGGGCGCACTACTGAGACAACCACACCCGTAGAAGCCGGGATCTGACGGACCATGGAGGCCGCAGTGTTGAGAAGAAAGTTCATCTGTACCGCCATCGGCGGCGTGGCCGCGCTCGCGCTGGTCGCGTGCGGCGGCGACGAGGACCCGTTGTCGGGCGGCGACGCCGGCAGCTCTCCGGCGCCCTCCAAGGTCGAGAGCCTCACGGTCGGCTCGGCGAACTTCTCGGAGAGCCAGCTGCTCGCCGAGATCTACGCACAGGCGCTCGAGGCGAAGGGCCTCAAGGTCGAGAAGAAGCTGAACATCGGCGCCCGCGAGGCCTACATGGCCGCGATCCAGGACGGATCGGTCGACCTGCTGCCGGAGTACACGGGTGCAGCGCTGGTCTACTTCAAGAAGGACGCCGTGCCGGGTGACGAGGAGGCGACGTACAACGACCTGAAGGCAGGGGTGCCGGCCGGACTGGAGGTGCTGGACAAGTCGCCGGCGGCCGACGAGGACACCGTCGTGGTGACCCAGGAGACCGCGGACAAGTACCAGCTCAAGTCCATCGGCGACCTCAAGCCCCACTCGAAGGGCATGGTCGCGGGCGGTGGACCCGAGTTCAAGACCCGTGAGGCCGGCCTCAAGGGCATGAAGGACAAGTACGGCGTCGAGTTCAAGGAGTTCAAGACGCTCGACCCGGGCGGCCCGCTCAGCCTGCAGGCACTGAAGAGCGGCCAGATCCAGGTGTCGAACTTCTTCACCACCCAGCCGGTGATCAAGGAGAACAACCTGGTCATGCTCGAGGACCCGGAGAACATCCTGCCGCCGAACAACGTGGTCCCGCTGATCCGTACCGACCACAAGGACCAGACCGTCGCCGACACCCTGAACGCGGTCTCGGCCAAGCTCACCACCGACGGCCTGACCGACCTGGTCAAGCGGATCGATGTCGGCAAGGAGGCGGCCGACGCGGTGGCCAAGGACTGGCTGTCGCAGAACCCCCTTGGCTGAGTCGTTCGAACAGCTCTGGGCGGACCTTGCAGCGATCGGCAGGGATCCTGGCTCGGGCGGTTACAGCCGTGGTGGCTGGACACCGTCCGAGCGGGATGCCACCGACTGGTTCACCGACCAGTGCCGGTCCCGCGGTCTCCGGCTGGAGACCGATGGGATCGGCAACCAGGTCGCCTGGTGGGGACCGGACGGACCGGGCGTCGTCACCGGCAGCCACCTGGACTCGGTGATCGACGGCGGTGCCTTCGACGGCCCGCTCGGTGTGGTCTCGGCACTCGCGGCCGTGGACCGGCTGCGCGCGTCCGGGTTCGAGCCGGCGGTGCCGATCGGTGTCGGCGCCTTCGTGGAGGAGGAGGGCAGCCGCTTCGGGATGCCCTGCCTGGGCTCGCGGGTGGCGGTCGGCGCACTGCCGGCCGTGCAGGCGCTGTCATTGACGGACCGCTCCGGTACGACGCTGCGCGCGGCACTGGAGTCCGCGGGCACCGACCCGTCCGGGGTGGGGCCGTCACCGCTGCTGGACCGGATGGCGACCTTCGTCGAGCTGCACGTGGAGCAGGGCCGCGGGCTGGTGGACAGCGGTGCGGCCGTCGGGGTGGCGAGTTCGATCTGGCCGCACGGGCGGTACCGGTTCGAGTTCACCGGTGAGGCGAACCACGCCGGCACCACGCTGATGGAAGACCGGCACGACCCGATGCTGACGTACGCGATGACCGCGCTGGCCGCGAACAAGCAGGCCCGGCTGGCCGGCGCCCGGGCGACGTTCGGGCGGGTTGCGGTCGAGCCGAACGGGACCAACGCGGTGCCGTCCCGGGTCACCGCCTGGCTGGACGCCCGGGCCGCGTCGGGCGACGAGCTCGAGTCGTTGCTTGCGGCAACCACCCGGCTGGCGACCGAGCGGGCCGGACGGGACGGGACCACCGTGGCCGTTACCGCGGAGTCGGTGTCGCCGGTGGTGGACTTCCAACCCGCGCTGCGGGACCGGCTGGTGGCGATGCTGGGCCGTGCTTTGGGCCGAGCGCCGGTGCTGCCGACCGGCGCCGGGCACGATGCCGGCATCTTCTCGGCCGCGGGGGTGCCGACCGCGATGCTGTTCGTCCGCAACCCGACCGGGGTCTCGCACTCGCCCGCTGAGCACGCCGAGATGGACGACTGCCTGGCGGGAGTCGAGGCACTCACCACGGTCCTGAAGGAGCTGACGTCATGAGCCTGTACTGGTGCGAGCGGGCGCTGCTGCCCTCGGGGGTAGCCGACTCGGTCCTGGTCGAGGTCAGCGACGGCCGCTTCGCGTCGGTCACGCCGGGTGCGGCCGCCGGAGCCGCGGAACGCCTGGCCGGGCTGACGATCCCCGGGCTCGCGAACTGCCACAGTCACGCGTTCCACCGGGCGCTGCGCGGGCGGACCCAGCGCGAGCGCGGCACGTTCTGGACCTGGCGCGAGCAGATGTACGCAGTCGCGTCACGGCTCACCCCGGACAGCTACCACGCGCTGGCGCGGGCCGTGTACGGCGAGATGGCGCTGGCCGGGATCAGCTGCGTCGGCGAGTTCCACTACCTGCACCACGGCCCGGGCGGCACCCCGTATGCCGAGCCGAACGCGATGGGCGAGGCCCTGGTCGCGGCCGCCCGCGACGCCGGGCTGCGGATCACGCTGCTGGACACCTGCTACCTGGCCGGTGGGATCGGGCAGCCACCGGGCGACGTGCAGCAACGGTTCTCCGACGGCTCAGCCGACGCCTGGGCGGCTCGGGTGGTCGCGCTGAAGGGTGACGACGACGTGGTGGTCGGTGCCGCGGCGCACTCCGTCCGCGGTGTTCCACGCGACCAGCTCCCGACCGTCGCCGAGGCGTTGCCGGACGCGCCGCTGCACGTCCACCTCTCCGAGCAGGTCGCCGAGAACGAGGCCTGCCGGGCGGCGTACGGGCGGACCCCGGCGCAGCTGCTGGACGAGGCCGGGTTCCTCACCGGACGGACCAGCGCCGTGCACGCGACCCACCTGACCGGCGTCGACATCGGCCTGCTCGGCAGCTCCGCGACGTACGCGTGCTTCTGCCCGACCACCGAACGCGACCTGGCCGACGGCATCGGCCCGTCCGCCGCCCTGCGGGACGCCGGCTCGCCGCTCACCCTGGGCTCGGACAGTCACGCGGTGATCGACCTGTTCGAGGAGATGCGGGCGGTCGAGCTCGACGAACGACTCGCCACCCAGCGCCGCGGCACCTGGTCCTCGGCCGAGCTGCTGGCCGCCGCGACGGCCAACGGCCACCGCTCGCTCGGCTTCCCCGACGCCGGCCGGATCGAACCCGGCGCCCGGGCCGACCTGGTCACCATCCGGCTGGACTCGGTCCGCACCGCCGGCACCGGCGCCACCGAGGAGACCGCCGTCTTCGCCGCCACCGCCGCCGACGTCACCTCCGTCATCACCGACGGCCGCCAGATCGTTGTCGAAGGCAATCATATCGCGCTGGACGTGCCGGCCGACCTGACCGCCGTGATCCAGGAGCTCACCCCATGATCCGTTCATCGGGCCCTTGTGACCCGGCGTGTCGTCGTTCGTCGGGCCCTTGTGACCAGGCATGGCGGACATGACGTCGGTCCTGCTGACCGGGATCTCGTCGCTGGTGACCAACGACCCGCGGCGCGGGACCGGGATCGCCGAGCTGCGGGACGCGGCGGTCGTGATCGAGGGCCGCGCGTTCGCCTGGGTCGGGTCCCGCCGGGACGCGCCGCCCGCCGACGACGCGGTCGACCTCGGTGGGCGCGCCGTCGTACCGGGGTTCGTGGACTCGCATGCGCACCTGGTGTTCGCCGGCGACCGGGCGGAGGAGTTCGCCGCCCGGATGACCGGCACCCCGTACAGCGCCGGCGGGATCCGGACCACGGTCGCCGCGACCCGGCAGGCCACCGACGAGCAGCTCGCCGCGAACGTCGCCCGGCTGGTCGCCGAGATGCGCCGGCAGGGCACCACCACGGTGGAGATCAAGTCCGGGTACGGCCTCACCGTCACCGATGAGGCCCGGGCCCTGGCGATCGCGCACGACGTCACCGACGAGACCACCTTCCTCGGCGCGCACGTGGTCGCGCCGGAGTACGCCGACGATCCGGCCGGGTACGTCGACCTGGTCACCGGGCCGATGCTGGACGCCGCGGCGCCGCACGCTCGCTGGGTGGACGTGTTCGTGGAGCGCGGCGCGTTCGACGCGGACCAGGCCCGGGCGATCCTGTCCGCCGGCAAGGCGAAGGGCCTCGGCCTGCGGGTGCATGCGAACCAGCTCGGCGACGGCCCCGGCGTACAGCTGGCCTGTGAGCTGGGTGCCGCGGCCGCGGACCATTGCACGCACCTGACCGGCGCGGACGTCGACGCGCTCGCTTCGTCCGGGGTGGTGGCCGGGCTGCTGCCGGCGGTCGAGTTCTCGACCCGGTCGCCGTACCCGGACGCCCGCCGGCTGCTCGACGCCGGTGTGACCGTGGCACTGGCAAGCGACTGCAACCCGGGCTCGTGCTACTCGTCGTCGATGCCGCTGTGCATCGCGCTCGCGGTCCGCGAGATGCGGATGACCCCGGCCGAGGCGGTCTGGTCCGCGACCGCAGGCGGCGCCGCCTCGCTGCGGCGCGACGACATCGGCCGGATCGCGCCCGGCGCCCGCGCCGACCTCGCCGTCCTCGACGCCCCCTCGTACCTGCACCTGGCCTACCGCCCCGGCGTCCCGCTGGTCTCCCAGACCTTCGTCGCCGGCCGCCCCGCCTAATGATCAGCTCCGGCGGGTCCACCCGCTGTCCGACTTCGACGTGATCGTCGTCGCGAGCGCCGGCTCAACGTCGAGATCGCCGAGCCAGCTAGCCCAGTCGGCCCGTATATCGATATAGGTAACTCATACCGATGTCGATATGCGCCGCAGGCAACTCGGTTGACGCGCCGCGGGTGGTAGCGCTTTGGCCGGTGGTAGGTCGGCTCCTCACCAGCGGCCAGGCTGCCGCGGTAGATGCCCTTGCGCAGTTCGAGCCCGTACGCCTCCAGCGTGCGCCGCTCCAGGTCCACCTCGTAGAAGGCGTCATGCGTGTCGCCGTACCCGACCACGTCCGAGATCGGTCCATCGCCGGTCGCCGCGGTGTTCGCGAACATGCCGAGGAACTCCTCCTCGTCGTGGTCGAAGCGCACCCGCCGGTGCACGGTGTCCGCGGAGTCACCTCGCTGCCGCGCGGACCCTTGCCGACGTAGTCGCCAAGGTTGAAGATCCGGGTGATCCCGCGGGCATCGATGTCGGCCAGCACGGCCTGCAGTGCGGTCAGGTTGCCGTGCACGTCGGAGATCAGCGCGATGCGCTCGAGTTCGCGGGACATGTCGCCGATCGCGCCAGGCAGGCCAAAGAGACCGTGCCGGGGTTTCCATGCCTTCGGCCCAAGCTGAGCAGCCGGGGCGAGGAGGACCGGGAACTCGACGGCGTCGGGCTACTGCTGTGGTGGGCGGCCTGACCGGCGCCGCCGGATCGCCTGGACCAGCAGAACGACGACCAGGGCCAGCACGATCAGGATCACCGCGGACGCGACGAGTGCCCCGTTGCTCGGCTCGTCGGCGGCGACGTCGAGTGGGAAGCCCATGGGGATCGCCGTCACTGATGCCATTGCGGACCTCCGATCCGGCCGCCGGACGGTATGCGGCGCTGCGACACGACGTACAGGACGATCACCACGAGCAATACCAGAATGCCGACCGACACCGCGACGATGCCGCTGGTGGACAGGCCGTCCGCGGACGAGGAGCCGCCGGTGTCGGTCGTCGGTGGTGGCGACGGCGGGAGCACGTCCACGGGCAGCGGCATGTGCCTCAGTCTGACCGATCCCCGCGTCGTCGGCAGGTAGCGTGCTGGGCATGTCAGAACCGATCGTGGTGGCGCGGACCGTCGCCGGCCAGCTGCCGTACTTCCCGAGCGCGATCCGGCTGGCAAGTGGCCGGGTCCTCGCCGTCTACCGCGAGGGCGCCGGGCATGTCCGCAGCGTCGGCCGGATCCTTGCGGTGTCCAGCGACGACGACGGAGCGACCTGGTCGGAGCCGTGGGTGATCGTGGACACGCTCCTGGACGACCGGGACCCGATGCTGACCCAGCTGTCCGGCGGCGACGTACTGCTGATGTACTTCCGGATCGACTGGTCCCGCGACCCGTGGGACGTGCCGGGCGTCCAGGTGGTGCGCTCGTCCGACCAGGGCCGCACGTTCGGCGAGCCGGTGCCGGTCGAGTCGGCGATGAAGCAGCAGACCGAGAACCGCTGGCACCGGTACCGGGCCGGCCACATCGCCAGCCACGGCCAGATCCTGGAGCTGCCCGACGGCTCGTTGCTGGCGCCGGTGTACGGGATCTTCGCCGACGACGAGTACCACTCCGCGAGCGTGGTGCGGTCCACCGACGGCGGCCTGACCTGGCCGGCCGAGCACGAGGTGCTGCTGGGCCGCCGGCACGGCACGTTCTTCCTCGAGCCGGTGCTGACGCTGCTGCCCGGCGGGCAGGTGGTGGCGCTGCTGCGGACCGACGAGGCCGCGCAGCTGACCCGTTCCGACGACGGCGGGCGGACCTGGACCGAGCCTGAGGTGCTCAAGCTCTGGGCGTCGTCCGCGGACACGGTCACGCTGTCCGACGGGTCGGTGCTGCTCGCGTACGGCGACGCGTCCCGGACCACGTACCAGAGCCGCCCCACGCTGGCCACGGTGATCTCCGACCCGCTCGGGCCGTGGGACACCGGCGAGCAGCACTTGGTGTACGACGCGGGGCACGACACCTTCGACCAGGCGAACCCGGCCGTGGTCGAGCTCTCCGACGGCGGGCTGCTGATCCTGACCTACGACATCTTCCGCCGCGAGCTCGTCGCCATCCCCAAGACCCGCGCCGAACTGGGCTGACCGGGCGGCGGGTCGGCTGCGCCCGCCCCGCCCTGTGCCCTGTGCCCTGTGCAGTTCGCGTGGTTAACCACGCGAACGAAGGCTTAGCCACGGTTGTAACCGGGGCGAACCCTCCGCCGGCGTGGTTAACCACGCGAATTGCAGGGGAGGTCGGTCCAGCGCAGGGTCCAGGGTGCGCCTTTGGGTCCTCCCAGCGCAGTCCGGCGCTCGCCGGCCCGGCGCCGAAGCCGACCCGGCCGTGACATCCACCACTACGGGACCGCTCACCGTGCGGACCCTACTGCCGACCCCGGTCGGCACCCGGTAATCACCCGAGGCGTTCCCTGAACCAGGCTGCCCGGCCTTGGGAATGACACCTGGGTGTGCCATGTTGAGTCAGGTGTACTCAACTTCCTCCTGGCCGATTTGAAAGCACCACCCGGCCGCAGGCAGGATTGAGTCTGCATCACTCAACTTCGTGGAGGTAACGCACATGGCCCGCGCGGTCGGTATCGATCTGGGTACGACGAACTCTGTCATCGCCGTACTCGAGGGTGGGGAGCCCACCGTCATCCCCAACGCCGAGGGAGCGCGGACGACGCCCTCGGTGGTGGCCTTCGCCAAGAACGGCGAGGTCCTGGTCGGCGAGGTGGCGAAGCGCCAGGCCACCACGAACGTCGACCGCACGATCCGCTCCATCAAGCGCCACATGGGCGAGGACTGGAGCCAGACGATCGACGGCAAGAAGTTCACGGCGCAGCAGATCAGCGCGTTCGTGCTGCAGAAGCTGAAGCGGGACGCCGAGGCGTACCTCGGGGAGCAGGTCACCGACGCGGTCATCACCGTGCCGGCGTACTTCTCCGACGCGCAGCGCCAGGCGACCAAGGAGGCCGGCGAGATCGCGGGCATGAAGGTGCACCGGATCGTCAACGAGCCGACCGCGGCGGCGCTCGCGTACGGCCTGGACAAGGGCACCGAGCAGACCATCCTGGTGTTCGACCTCGGTGGCGGCACATTCGACGTGTCGCTGCTGGAGATCGGCGACGGCGTCTTCGAGGTGAAGGCGACCAGCGGTGACAACCACCTCGGTGGTGACGACTGGGACCAGCGGATCGTCGAGTGGCTGGTGAAGCAGTTCAAGAACAAGTACGGCACCGACCTGACCGGCGACAAGATGGCCATGCAGCGGCTGCAGGAGCAGGCGGAGAAGGCCAAGATCGAGCTGTCCAGCGCTGCCGAGACCACGATCCACCTGCCGTATCTGAGCCTGACCGAGTCCGGCCCGCTGCACCTGGAGGAGAAGCTCTCCCGGGCCGAGTTCCAGAAGATGACCAGCGACCTGCTGGACCGCACCAAGGCGCCGTTCCATGCCGTGATCAAGGACGCCGGCATCTCCGTGTCCGAGATCGACCACGTGATCCTGGTCGGCGGCTCGACCCGGATGCCCGCTGTCGCGGACGCGGTGAAGGAGCTGACCGGTGGCAAGGACCCGAACAAGGGCGTGAACCCGGACGAGG
>Ga0075418_10000719_pt1 | contig 36036 bp, 20 predicted proteins | sample SoiMetdeltSBSDD2_FD_81776 | JGI IMG/M metagenome (GOLD analysis project Ga0075418, IMG submission 81776) | Bulk soil microbial communities from a Populus tree surrounding site in Tennessee, USA - Soil MetaG P. deltoides SBSDD2 | ecosystem: Environmental > Terrestrial > Soil > Tree plantation... | reverse complement strand
TTTCAATGCGCCGGGTGCGGAGTTCAAATAACTCCCCGGCGATAACACAATTTGATCAAGCGACAATCCATCTTCGCGAACCTGCACCCTGATTGTCTGGGCGCCCGAAGATTGACAATAGATCAACGGGCCAAATACTCCTACTCCCCACCCATTGTCCTGCCATCCCCAACCGCTCAGCCCGGCCCCTAAATCGTCCTCAAGGTTGATCGTTGTCGCCGACGTCGTTCCGATTCGATAAGCGGGCGTACCGCCAGACTCAACGCTTCCAGAAAACTGAACGAACACGGAATCATTGTAAGGGGAATCCGCTTGCGCCTTTCCTCTGATCCACAACCGATAAGCGGTGCCCGCTTGTGCGTTAAAGGTCATCTCGAAGTAATTCGAAGGACTGGCGAGAGGATTTACTATTTTGGCCGCGCCCAAATCCGAATTTGAGAGTCTCGCGCCGCCTGCCGCGGATGAGTCTGAAACGACAACCCAGTTACCGACCTTTACACCAGCCTCGGACGCATATAAAACGACTTCGCCTGCAGACGCCTGGGAATCTGAGAGATTGATGCGGCCCCACCAGGTGCCCCACCTGTCCGCGCCACCAACCGGCGCCGCCGCGTACTCCTGAATAGTCCATATGTCCGTGTCGTTCAACGGATCGACTACGGTGCTGCCGACGTCTCCCCATTTGTTGCGACTGCTTCCGTTGGTTTTAAAGTAAGAAGCCTCGCCCGCTTTGAGCACTGCTTCATCTCGCAGGCTGTTAGGCGGATCAGTGCCCGCTCGAAAGGAATAATTTGCACTCGCGTATTGTGACGCGGAAAAGCGGGAATAGCCGATCAACGCATCGTTGTTCTGATTAACAGCGATGCTTGGAAACCCGTAAAAGAGATTACCGGTCGAATCATCAATACGATCGCGCTGCAGAATCACCCCCCCGGGGCTCAGTTGCCACCACTGAATTGCGCTTCGCGTAGGCGCGCTCGCCGGCAAAAAAATTGTCTGGGCACACCAAAGCGAACCATTGCGGTAGACGACGTTTTGAATCACTGCGTCGCCGTTACTGATCTTTTGCGAAGAGCCAAGTTGTGGCGCAAAATTCCCGTCTCCGGGCGCGGAATCTCCCCAAACATCCGGTGTTGAGGGAAACATGATTCCGGAATTCAATACCTCCGAACCAACCGGGCCGGTGATGGTGCTCATGCGCAGATAGCCGCTTCCGGAGAGATTGCCGTTCCAGTTTTCAACCAGAAACATTGTCGAAGTCGTATTGTCATGAGTAACTGAGGGAGCCATTGAATGACCGGAACTATCTTGCAACAGGGTGAACGCGCCGGCGCCGCCCGCGTACAGATTCGCTTTGTTCAAAACATAAACGTTAGACGTCACGAAACTCTTGTCGCTGATCCTGTAGACGTTCACCGTGACGACAATCCAATCTTTGTTGAACCCTATTATTGGATAGTCTGCAAAATTCTGGTTAGTCGAATCTACGTCGATACCGTAGAGCCGCCACGAGCCGCTCGGGTCGCTCGTCTGGCTCACGCTGACCAGCACCGCCGAGCTAGCAGTTCGATAATCCGCGAGCGCGACGAATATCCACCTGTCGCTGTAACGGTCATATAACACGCGTGGATCGAACACGTTCGAATAACCGAGGCTCGACCAAAAACCCGTAAGCGACGTCGTGCCTATTGTCCCGCCAGTCCTGGTCTGCACACTAACCTGGCTGTTGAGCGTTACCATCATCTGATTTCGCCCAACTGCGCCCTGAGTATCAGGTGGCACCTGGTTGTTGTTATCCGCAAGCGCCTGGAAACTTGACGACGGCGCGGGAGACGGAGCCAGCAATCCTTGACCAGGACCGCTGCGGTCGCCTTCTTTCTGAACCAACGCGTCGACCGGAAGCAATTTGCCCTGCGGTTTTGGTTCCGGCTCAGCTACATCCTCGGGGTTACCCGGTGCGGCTTCCCTTCGTGGTGACTCAGAGAAGCTGATTACAGAAGATCGGTCCGGCCGGCCCGGCGCACCGATAATTTGTTTTCCACTCTGAGCGGTTGATTTGGTGACGACGGAATGAGCATAGACCCCCGCTAAGGACGGTAGTGATAGCGATATGGCAACTAAGAGCAAGACAAGGAACGAAGTCAGCACGGGGGCTGATACGAGCCTGCGGATTTGGGTTGGCACATCGAACCTCTTTCTAGATAGAAACAACGCCTTAGCCTTATGGTGCAGGCTTAAACAGCCGGTGGGGTGCTCCGCGGTGGGACCGGCGCATGAGGAGTCTGACGACATGCAGATTCGAATCGATCAACGCTCGCCAATCTTCGCGAGCGAATTCGAGACGGTTATGGTTTTGCGGCTTTAAAGTTATCGAAGATGACTTTGCCGGGCGCGTTGGATTCGGGCTGCCAGGTGCCGCCCTTGATTTCAAAAGCAACCGAGCTAAGCGGAATCCCGCTGGTATTCCACGGCTCGTTGTATCTGACGCTCCAGGCGCCGGGCGCTCCTCCGCTATCGGGGGCGGTCTCAAAGAACACCTTGCCTGAAGCCGATTCATGACGAATACGCCAATACCTGTCGCTGGTTGAGTTGTAGGTGGCGCTGAGCAGTGTGACCTTGGAGCCCCCGATTCTCTTTTGAAAGATTATCGAGGCGCCCTCGACATAGATTCGATAGTAGCCGTTGACGTCCCGCCCAATAGTGAGCATCGCATCGGCGCTAGTGGCCGGCGAAGCCGGCTGTACGACTTGCACATAACAGTAGCCATTTGTGAAATCATACGAGACAGCAGACCGTATCCCAGCGTAATGAGAGTCACCGGTTGCTGTCAGCAACGGGCCGATTTCCAGACGCTGGTTGATTTCGGTGACGGGCAGTCCCGTATCCGTAAAGCCACTAAACAAGCTCCTATTCCACCTGGATAAATCGAGCGAATTGTCATTGAAGTCATCGGCGAGCAACACCGTTTCGCCGCCGCTGTAGGTAAACCCATTCCCCAGAACACCGGTTTGGCTGTCAGGATTTGTGACCACCACATTCACGGCGCCGGCGGCGTGAGCCGGGGTTACCGCGGTTATAGACGTGCTGCTCGAAACGTCCACGCTGGATGCCGCAGCGCCGTCGAAAGTCACCGCCGCGCCGCTTACGAAGTTCGATCCGGTAATAGTAACTGCAGTACCGCCTGCGGTTGGTCCGAAGTTCGGCGAGATGCTTGCCACAGTGGGAGGCGGTGCTGTTTGCGGTGCCGAATAGGTAAAGCCGCCGCTCAACGTGCCGTTCTGTCCATCCGGGTTAGATACGACCACGCTGACCACGCCTGCGGAATGCGCTGGGGTGAGTGCGGTGATTGTAGTGCTATTTGTTACATTGACATTGGTAGCCTGGGCACCGCCAAACGAAGCCGTCGCGCCGGCGACGAAGTTGGTTCCGGTGATGGTGACCGCTGACCCCCCGGCAGTAGAACCTGTGTTTGGTGAGACCGATGACACGGCGGGCGCAGGAGGCGGTGATGTCGTATAAGTGAACCCGGAGCTTAAGGTTCCACTCTGGCCGTCGGGATTCGTCACAACTACGTTTACAGCTCCTGAGGCATGGGCCGGCGTCACCGCGGTGATCGTGGTACCGCTTACAACATTTATGTTTGTAGCTGCGTTCCCGCCAATGGTCACCGTAGCACCAGAAACAAAATTTGAACCTGAGATTGTGACCGCGGTTCCTCCGCCGGTGCCCCCGCTGCTGGGCGAGATCGATGAAACGCTGGGAGCGCCGCCGCCACCGCCGCCACTCGACTTCGGTAAGATAGTCGTATCATTTTTAAGCGTTCCGGGCGGCAAGTTTAAAAAGGTTCCTGGCGACAGCACTATCTGGTCGATGGACAGCCCATCTTCCCTTGGTTGTATTCTGATCGTGTGCGTGCCACTGGTAGCGAAATAGATCAGAGGACCCATAACCCCTGATCCCCATCCGTTATCCTGCCAACCCCAACCCTGAAGGCCGCAACCCGAGCAATCTTCGAGATTGATGACTGCGCCTGAGGTGCTCCCGATACGATATACCGGCGATCCTCCATTACCATCGAGGCTGTCCGAGAACTGAGCGAACACCGAATCATTCGCCCACTGATCCGCTTGAGCCTTGCTTCGGATCCAAAGCCGATATGCTACGCCCGATTGACCCTGGAAAGTCGCTTCAAAATAGCTGGCCGGGTTAGAAAGAGCGTCTGCCAGCTTTGGAGCGCCGGCATCCGGATTAAAGAGCCGGGAACCGCCGGCGGCTGATGAGTCAGAGACAACGCTCCAGCTTCCGACTCTGACCGCTGCCTCTGCGGCGTACAAAACGATGTCCCCTTGACCGGGAGGCGGGGGCGGGGGCGGTGCCGTGTACGTAAACGAATTTGCCAGCGTCCCGCTTTGCCCGTCGGTGTTAGTCACAGACACGCTTACCGTGCCGGAGGCATGCGCAGGCGTAACGGCGGTAAGCGTCGTGCTGCTGGTCACGTTGACGCCGGTTGCTGGCGCCCCTCCGATACTCACGGCCGGCCCCGCCAAAAAATTAGTTCCGGTGATAGTGACAGCCGTTCCACCAGCAGTGCTTCCGCTATTGGGCGAAATAGACGAAACGGTTGGCGCTGCGCCTGGAGTTCCCGCGGTAGTAAAGCTCCAGATGGGACCGCTGGCGGTCATGTTCGCCATGGTCTTACTGACGATACGCCAATAGTATCGAGTTCCAGCTTGTAACGTCGGGGGAGTGTAAGTCTCCGGAACAGATCCGTTGTCTACGGCTCCAATAAACTGGTCGGCGGCCAGCAACGGAGGATTCGGGTTGGTGCCGAAGTAAATGTCAAATTTGTGAGCGTAGGGTCCGCCTTCCCACGACAGCGTGACGTTGGTCGGTCTCCCGGTTGCGTTGTTGGCCGGCGACTGATACGAAGGCTCGTCCGGCGGCAGCGGCGTGAACGGTTGAGTCTCGGTGGTCGAATTCCACTTTCGCTCGAAGTGATTCACAAACCAATTGAAGAACCAGGTCTTCGTTGTGAAGTAGTTATTCTCGGCCTGGCAATTGGCCGACGGGCCGGTCCAGTTGGATGAGCCGAATATCGTAAGACCCTGGCCGTAAAGAATCGCTGCCTTTTCGTGATTTAGACCTTGATGCGCACGAATTCTTATCTGAATTCCCGCATTGTAGAGCAAATCAACATTGTAAGAATCCCAGGGGCGATCGCGATTCCTATACTCATTTTGCTCCGTAAGCAATCGTACCGGGATGCCTCGATTCACCGCATCGATGGTCATGTTGGTAAAGCCCAGGTTGGTGATGCGGTACATAATCACATCGATCTTCTGCGTCTCGCGATTGAATGCGTCGAGGCTGCGGTTATAAAAACTTTCGACCCCGGTTGCGCTGGGCGGAAAGTTGAGTTCCGGATCGATGGGAAACACAGGATAGCGACGCGTTAACGGCCCGCTGATATTCCCATAGTTGCCATAGTTGACCGCGTCCGTCCACATATCGTCCATAACAGTTTTGAAGCTGTTGAGAACCGACGGCACGCTTGTGAAATATATCGCTTCATCTATGTAATCCTGGTACGGCACCGAAGGCACGAAGAAAAATGGTCCATAGTTCGCGCCGCTAAATTCGACCTGGCCCTGGCCGGCAAACAACATGAACTTTCGGTGCAAAATACAGTCAGCCACCTTGTAGCGCATCGGGATGCCGGCGGCGCGGAGCTGATCAAGTATTTGTTGATTGCCCGCGTAGGTGGCGCTCGCTCGGGGATCGCACAAAATGCGGACCGGAACCCCAGCCTGAAACCTCGCGATGATTTTGTTCGATAGCGAGGTGTCCTGAATAAACCAAAAGGACACGTCTATCCCCACGGTCTCGTTGTCAATGAGAGTCCATAGGGGTTGCCGGCAATCCTCAAAGGCCGTGTCGCAAAGACGTTCCTGACCTGATGCTTGCTGCGGCGCGCACAGGACGAGCATCGCTAAAGCAAAGGCAGATGCGAATAGTCTTATAGGCTTCATCGCTGTTTTCGTTTGTTTCACACTTACGTCGTAGCCCGCTACCAGCACGCTCCTTCGCCTTTCGAATGACGCTTCCCTGCCACGATCTGCGATTTGTGTGCCATCAATCATGAGGCAGAACTATGAGTAGCCTTTTATCCAGGTCGCGTTAAAATCATCCTTGTTTAGTCGGACCTCGCCGTGAGGTCTCCTGAGAATTCCAATACTCAGAATCGAGGCAGGGATTCAAAAGGTGAACTTTCGCCAGACAAAGCTAAGAAGCCGAGTACCATCCGCAGCGTCTTATTTTTGAACAGTACTGATCGGCGACGATCGCCGCTGTGTAATCGTTCAAGCCATCGAGGGTGCTCAATGCCCAACGCGAGCTCGCCCGACCTTTTGCTTCGGTTCCCATCAGCTCGGGCCTTTCATCAAACGAAACTTCGAAGGAATCAAGCGGGAGGGCAAGCCCATATCCGGTTGCTTTGACATAAGCCTCTTTGCTCACCCAATACCGCAAAAAGACTTTGCTCTTCTCCGGCAACCTGAATCTCCGTATGCACGCAGATTCCGAAGGGGTAAAGAAGCGCTCGGACAGTTCATCGGTCCCGATATCCGTATCAGTCCGTTCAACATCAATACCGACGTTCGCGCCGGATGTTATGGCGTACAGGGCCACGTCGTGCGAGCGTGATAGATTGAAGCTCAGCAACCCCTCGTGTGGTTTAGCGAGCGCGGGTTTCCCATAAGCGCCATAGGAAAAACGAAGAGCGCTGGGTTTTACATCAAGGTATCGAGAAATGATGCCTCTGAGCGCTACGCGTGAAAGCACAAAGCGCTCAAAGTCTTTGTGAAAGCGAAATCGACGAGCTCTCTCGCGTTCGTCGGCTGCAAGTTCATTCAACGAGGCGACCCGCGATCTCGTCGGTTGCAGCGAAGCGCACCACACATGGACTTCACCCCCGCTCAATCGGGATGGCATCCGCGCGCAGCCTTCCGAAGAAATGTCTAGCCTACCCATCGTGATTCATGCTCGAGCGGCCCGAGTTGAAATACCAGCTTCCGCGGTCTGCGATTCATCGATACATTTACGCAATATGATTGCCAGCTGGTCGACGTAGTTGGTCACGCAGGTAATGTGCCCGCCCGGTATAGTTTGAACGTCAACCGAAGTAGTCACCCTGCTCCATCCGGCAGTCGGATCTTTAGGATCCTCGAGCGCCAGTTCTGAAGGCCACAAGACAGTTACAGGGCCGTAATAGGGTCTTGGGACGTACCCCATGATCGCTCTCGCGTAAGCCGCCGTTGTAAGCTGCCGCCGATCTCCGCCGATTTCTTGTGTCGAAGAAGCAAACGGCGCAGCTTGTCTGTTTGGATGTTTTTGAATCGACGCAAGCGCGCGTCCCAGATTCTTTAAGGTCGTCCGTGTCTTCCCTTTGACGAAAGAGACTTGCTCGCGAATCTGCAAGCGCGAGAACTCTTCGAACCGGGCTTTGTAATAATCCTTGATCTCTAGAACACGGATGAGTCTCGCTCGGTACTCGAGGAAACGCCGCAGCCTTTCCTCGCTCCCGGCATCGCTGACTCCCCCGGCGGAGCGATTAACGAGGTTGTAAAGAAGCTTGTATCGAAGCGCGCCGGTTACAGAGGAACAAAGCAAGACAAGAAGGTCAATCTTCTCACCCTCCGCCTGAAGCTGACGCGCGATTTCGAACGCTACCGCGGCTCCGTTGCAGTAACCGCCCAACAAGTACGGGCCTCGAGGTTGAACTTCTCGCAGCGCGTGCAGATGACTCAATGCCATAGCCTCGATTGTCAACGGGATCGGACTTCCGTCGAGTCCGTGAGGCTGAATAGCATAGAAGGGACGTTCGTCGCCGAGTCCATGAGCTAGCTTTCGGCAAAAGAACCCGCCGCCGTTGAAATCACCGTGCAGGAAAAAGAAGGGCCGTTTGGTTCCGCCCTCTCCAATCTTGACGATGGCCGATTTAGACCGGCTCGTCTCGTGGTGAATAATCATCGCGGCCAGATGCTCGACTGTGGCTTCATCAAACAAGGTAGCAAGTGGCAGACGTCGACCGGTTATCTGTTCGATCCGGCTCATCATCCGAACGGAAAGAAGCGAATGCCCGCCGAGATCGAAAAAGTTGTCCTTGATGCCTATCGGTCTCACGCCCAGGACGTCTTCCCATATCTCGACCAGTTGTCTTTCGAGAGGATCTCGCGGTCGCACATAGCTCTCTTTTTTTGACGCGGTCTGCTCCGGATCGGGCATCGGCAGGTTACTCCGATCGACCTTTCCGCTATTCGAAAGCGGAAGCTCATCGAGCAACACGAACCACGAAGGAAGCATGTATGTCGGGAGCTTCTTCTTCAAAAAGCCGCGCAGCTGATCGCGAAGCTCATCGGGCGCGAAAGAGTAGGCACTCCGAGGCGGCACGACATATGCCACCAAACGCCTCACCCCCGATCGGTCTTCTCGCAACATAACAACCGCATCGTTAACCTGCGCGCTGGAGCGAAGAGCATTCTCGATGTCGCCCAGCTCTACTCGAAAGCCGTTGATCTTGACCTGGTTGTCGACTCGGCCGGAGATCTGAATGATGCCATCCGGAGAGTAACGCGCGCGGTCACCCGTTCTATAAAGCCGCCTGCCGGCCTCAGCTTTAAAAGGATCCGCCAGGAACTTCTCAGCCGTAAGCTCCGGACGATTCAGGTACCCGCGGGCTAACCCGGTCCCGCCGATGTACAGCTCACCGCTTACTCCGATCGGTGTCGGATTGAGATGCCGATCCAGGATATATATCGAAGCGTCAGAAATGGGTCGTCCGACCGGCACATCCGAGATAACCTCGTCGAGAGGTTCGGACAAATCAGCAATCGTAGCGACGATCGTCGCTTCAGTGGGACCGTAGGTGTTCAGCAGCCGAACTCGGGTCGGCGCGCATCTGCGCCATTCAGCCACGCGCTCGGGCAGGGCTCGCTCGCCTCCAATAATGACCAGGCGTATTGACTTCGGCAGCGACAATCCTTCGGCGAGAAGACTTGCGGTAAGTTCGTGCCAGTATGCAGTCGGAAGGTCCAGGACGGTTATGTTCCAGTCGCTGCATTTTCGCAGAAATCCGGGTATCGAATTCAACATCGCATCAGTGCGCAATACAACAGTTGCGCCTCGTGCGAGGGAGGGGAAAATCTCCTCCGCACTTGTATCGAAGCTCAGGGATGCGAATTGCAAAATGCGATCGTCGGGGGTGATACGAAAATCGCGGCCCGCGAAAGCGACGTAACTCGAAAGCGAGCGATGTTCTATCAAAACGCCTTTGGGTGTCCCGGTAGAACCGGAGGTATATACAACATACGCAAGATTCTCGGGGGCTATCGGTCGCGTGGGATTATCGGTTGAGTGCCGCGCGACGATCTCCCAGTCCGAATCCAGACAGACCAAAGACACATCCGTTTTCGGCAGCCGCGCACGCAAGTGCTGCTGAGTCAGCAGCACCGGCACGCGAGCATCTGCAAGCATCACTGCCAATCGTTCGTCCGGATATGCACAATCGAGCGGCACGTAAGCGCCGCCGGCTTTCAAAATGCCGAGAACACCTACGATCATCTCCAGAGAGCGTTTTACCGATATGCCAACAAGCGTTTCCGGCCCCACGCCCCGCGAGATCAGGTAATGAGCCAGTTGATTCGCCCTCGCATTTAGTTCCGAATAGGACACGCGCGCATCCTCGGAGATGACCGCGACCGCGTTCGGCGTTCGAGCAGCTTGCTCCTCAAACAGCTTATGTACTGTGCGGCGTTCCGTGTTGGTCGAGGTGTTGTTGTTCCACTCGATTACGATTTGGTGGCGTTCGGCCGCTGTCAGCATTGCAATTCGAGAGACTGGCTCGTTTATGCCGGGGACCATTTCCTGAAGGATCGTCGTCAGGTGCCCTAACATTCTTTCAATAGTGTCTTTTTCAAAACGCTGCCGCTGATATTCAATCTTCAGCAACAGGGTATCGCTCGCCGACCCTGAGAGCGACAGCGGGTAGTTTGTCTGTTCGAGAAGTTTGAAGTCCCGAATCTCCCAGTTGCTCCAAAGCGATTGAATGAACGATCTGAGGTCGTAGTTTTTGAATTCCAGGAAAGTTTCAAACAGCGGCTCTCCGTTTGAGACTTCCGACCATTCCTGGATCTGAGCCAGTGGGGTTCGTTCGTATTCGCGCAGTGCAAGGTGCTGCGCACGCAACTCCTTGAGCCATGACTTAAGCGGTTTATCTTCGGGCACGTTCACTCGAAGTGGAACCGTATTTATGAACAGCCCCAATGAGTCGTTGTCAGAAGAGCTCCGGCACGCTCTTATCGCCCCAAAAACCACGTCCCGCTCGCCGCAGTAGCAGCTGAGCAACAAAGCCCAGGATGCTTCAACCAATGTGTAAAGGGTTACACCGTTTTCCGCCGCCAATGTTTTCAACGATGACGTCAGTTCTTTCGACAGCCGGGTCCCCAGCTCGTCGTGAGCCGGCTCATTTTCAGGACTGGTTCGTCTGACCCAGGACGCAGGAAGAGGAGTGGGTTTGGTAAACCCTCGCAACGTTTCTCGCCAAAACAACTCCGCATTGCGAATATCGACCTGGCCAAGCGCTTCGATATGTTCTCGAAAAGGACGTGGCGCCGGCACTCGGAGAGGAAGCCCGCGCAGCGCTGAATCATAGAGCGCATGAACTTCCTCGAGAACCCGGAGCAGCGACCGGCCATCGAGCAATGCGTGATGGAACGTGTACACCAGATGAAATCCGCGGTCGGCGATTTGAAGCAGGCCAACGCGCATCAGCGGCGCCCGAGTAAGATCAAACCCACGGAGCCGGTCGCTTTTTAGATAACCATCGAGCCGCTCTTGCTGCTCCGGGAACGGGAATGTGCGCCAATCCTCGTGATGCACGCTCAAGCAAGCGCGGTTGTGGACCAGTTGAAGCGGTTGTTCGAGACCCTGCCATCGAAAGCTGGTCCTAAGAATCGGGTGTCGATCGATCACTTGCTGCCAGGCGTTGTTGAATGCCTGAGTGTTCAGATCAGCGAGGATCGTGAACAGAAATTGCTCGATTTCCACACCTCCTTCTGACTCATAAAGCGTGTGAAAGAGCATTCCCTGTTGTAGGGGCGTGAGCGGGTAGGAATCCTCAACATCGCCGGGCACCGACGCTCCACTCGCCCTCTTCTGTTCAGATACTAATGGCATGTTTCCAGTTTCAATCAAATGAGACCTGCGGCCGCTTTAGCAGCGGGAGCGTCCAGCTCGATTGCTTCGTACAACTCGCGCACAGCGCGCGCAGTCGCTGTGCCCGGCTTATAAAAGAGCTCCGAGGCAACCGCTCGACGCGACTCTGAGAGAGACCGAGCATCGGTGAGGCACCGCTCGACTGCGGCAATCGTCTCACCGACCTCTCGTACCGTCGTCGACGCCTCTCTCAATAGCGCCACATACTCCGGGTTGATATCCGTATTTGCGATGAGCGCGGGCATCTCAATTCGAATAATCGGACGATCGAGCAAAAGGTACTCGAACCCGACCGAACTGTGATCGGTGATCAATACATCTGCAGCAGCCAGATAAGGGCAGGCATCGCTGCTGTCAGCAAGCCAGCCTCCGCCCGCGCGCAGGATTGGTTCGAGGCGCGACGGCCAGTCAATACCACCAGAATGATTGAACTCAGACTCCCGCGAGCGATCGTGCAGCTTTACGATCACCGCGTACCCAGCAGCTACCAGCGCCTTTACCAGGTCTTCACCAATCGCATTGAGCGAAGAATAGGGAGACCAGGTTGGGGCGTAGAGGACAGTGCGCCGTGAAGGGTCGATGCCTATTTCATTGAGGACATCATCGCGGCTTAGAGTTCCATCAACAAGACAGTCAAGCTTTGGGTAGCCGACCAGCCGCAGCGCCGGGCTATCGGCGTCTATTGCTCCCGCTCGTATGAAGTTTTCCATCCGCCGCCGATTGATAAAAAACAGCCTATCCCATTCGCGCATCGAGCGGTCCGGCGTGTCATATACACGGCTATACTTCCCGGCAACGCCGTGAAACATGAGAATTCGGCGTGTGCCTCGTGGAAGAGTCACCCAAAGCATATCGGCGGCGAGATATGCGCTGAACTTCATGAGCGACGCGCGTGCCGGGCTAACCAGTTTGATGGGAGTTTGGATCTCTCGATAGATCGCTTCTGCGGCAGCCGGTTGTTCGCTCGCGGTAAAAACAAAGGACACTCGAGGATCCAGCACAGCCCGATGGATGGGAGCGATCACCGCATAGTTCATCGCGGTGCGCGCGTTTACAAGTACGTTGCGGCCAGGATTCACTCGCCTTTGCCAGCGAGTGTCGGTTTGTTGTAGCCACTTAGTGATATTGCTCAACGCCATCCTCTATCTAAACGCGCTCGCTAACCGCTGGCGTGGCAAATGCCGGTGTTCGAAGTGAAATCCTTTTTCTTCGATTTCAGGCAGGACTTTGTTTATTGCCCTGTAATAGTCTTCAGGAAAATCAATCTCGATCCAGGGCAGCCCGCGTGTTCCGATTGCGTGCAGCGCACGCAATCGCGCAAATTCCCGAAAAGCGCTCGGCGCCCATGCGCGCTGTTTTCCCCTCGAGATCAACAACCCGATTTGGGTCGACAAGAGAGCCGCCCCCGTCGGGCCAAATTTTACGATCCCAACATTTTCACCATCCGCCTCATCGGGGCGCATGGCCTTACTTATGTCTACAACTCGTCCAGCGCTTACTTTGACCTTCATTTCTTCATCGCCAAGCCGGGCGCTGTTTTCAGCGTTGTAAGCAATCAACAGCGCGTCTTCGTAGCGAGCGGTCATCAAGTCGGTGATCATCTGAGGATGAAAAAGCACGTCCGAGTTCAGAACGACGAACCCCTCATTGAACCGATGTCTCGCCAACCAGAGTGAATACAGACTGCTGGTGCGGAAGAAGATAGGGTTTTCGATGTACTCAATTTCAGGACCGCAAACCCGGCGAACATTGTCGGCGCAAAACCCGACTACCGCGATTATCTCGTCGATGCCGGATGCCCGAAGCGTCTGAATCTGCCGCTCGATCAACGACAGTTCTCCAACTTGGGCGAGACATTTCGGCTTATCTCCAGCTACTCCCCTAAGACGCATTCCTCTGCCTGCCGCAAGAATGATTGCTTTCATGTGGTTCGCCCCTTCAAGCGGTTGCCGCTGCACTTGCTCTTCTTAATAGATCTCTTAACTTTGCGAAGTACCACTGTCTTTCACCTCTATCGATCGCCAGCATCAAGAAAACCGCGAGGTATATCAGACCGGCGGTTATCGCCTGAAGGGCAATTGCCGCCAGATTCACACTTGCGAGGTTGCGAGTGATCGCCAAAAAGCCGGCCATGACGACTAGCGGCCAGAGCGATGGAAAGACTGCCCTCTTGAATGCCTCGAGCGTACCAATCTGCACTCTGCGGCACGCAGCTGGAAACAGCACAAAAATAGAAACGAGTGTTATCGCTATTAACGTGCCTATCGCGACACCTATCAATCCGAATCGCCCAACCAGCGCGATGCTTATACCAAGGTTGGCCAGGGCGATCAGGAGATTGGAAATTGCCAGCAGCCGGTGTTGACCAGAACCCTTTAACAATGTTGTGGCGGTGGAATTCCCCACGCGTATTGCAACGACCACTGCAAGGACATAGATGATCGGAACACTTGCGGCAAAATCAGATCCTACCCAGGCGGTCACTAAGGGTTCGGCCAGCAGACACAACCCGGTAGCAATGGGAACGACCATCGCCAGCGATACGCGGGTGCCTTGTAAGAACAGAAGTCGGAGCCGATCTATCTGGCCGAGGCTTGCGGTATCGACGATGATCGGAAACATAGATCCATTGAGCTGACCGGTGACGATCTGGACCGCATCAATTAATCGTCGCGCAACCGCCCAGATCGCAATCGCCACCGTTGTCATAAAAGCGCCTATCACTATCGCGTCGGTCGCGTAGTTAAGTTTGTTGGCGACATCAATCAACAGGATGAAGGCGCTAAAGCCGGTTACCTCGCGCAACCGCGCCAGTCTTACGTTTGACCATCGGATGCGCAAACCGGGATAAGCTCGGTAAGCATTTAACGCATATCCGATATGACTGAGTGCTCGAATCGTCGTAGTCGCGGCAACCAGTTCCACCAGACCGTAACCGGCTAGCAGAACGGTTACATTGACGACCGCCACAGTGATGCTGGTCGCAATGGATACCCAGCCATTGAGGTAGTGTTTTTGAAATCCGTTTACGATCCCTCCAAACACGCTTGCAGGAAAGCCAAGCGCGACATAGGCGCTGATAATCATCAACACCTGTCGGCCGGTCTCGGCCTGGACCGGGGTTATGTTGAAGAATCGTTCGAGATTGAACGCCAGAAAGCAACCGACGGCGAAGGCGATTAGCCCGATGGCGCAGAAAACAACAAACAGGCTGCTGACAATTTGATTGAGCCCCTCGCTGTCGCGCCGGGCGCGATACTCGGATGCGAACTTTACCTGAGCGACACCATAACCGAGATCCAACATTGAAAAGTATGCGGTGACTGAAGCGACCAGTACCCACAAACCATAGGTCGACGCTCCCAGGTGAGCCATGTTGAACGGAAGCATCACCACGCCGATAAGAACATCGACGCCCAGCGCAAGATAATCCATCGAGATGTTACGGGCGAAGACGTCGAGCTGTTTGAACTCACGTCCCCACACAGGATCTCCTTGCGCCTTGACGTGACTCACTTGGTCGCCAACCTCCGCGTGATCCTGCTGGGTTCAATCGAACCGGTCGTGGAAACGGGAATGTCCTCGGCTAAAGATGCTTTGAGTGGAACGGACGTGCTGTCGCCGAGGAACCTTGCTGGCATGCTGATTGAGTTGCTCTGCACTCCATCGAGTTTGCGATCCTGAAATCGCCGCCTGAGAATTCCGGCGAAAAACCACATCCACAGTTCGTATTCGAATGATGCGATCCGATCCCGCCTGAGCCCCGCGCCAATCATGTTCTTGAAGGCGCCGAGACACGATCGGTACATATACCGCGGAACGCCAGCGATATGCGGCACCTTCGAAAAATCCAAAACCGTTTCTTCGGGGGCTTCCATGTCGATCCTGGTTTGGGCATAGAGCATCGCGCGGCTTATCCCGTGCCAATAAAACCACCGGCGAAAATAACGTTTGGTCAACCGGTCGGCTGGGATGATGTGGCGGATCGTCATTTCAGGCGCGTAGAAACCTTTGAGCCCGGCGGCTCGTGCTCGTAGTCCCCACTCACGCACTTCCTGACCAAGCAACGTCCCCGCTTTGCGGCCCACTCGGTTATCCCACAAACCCGCCCGCTCGAACGCTTCGCGCCGGAATGCCATGTTCACGCCAAGCGGCATCAGCCGCTTAAACTCGATCGGCTCGGGACCATAGTCGAGCAGCGCAATCACAGCCCAGTGGCGGCCGCCGCGGTTTGGGAGCCAACCCGGCCGCGGCGCGCTCCAGATCGGGAGTACCTTGCCGCCAACATAATCACAACCGAGCCGGTCGAGCGCTTCAGCCGCGCGATCCAACCAGTCCGTTTCCACTCGAACGTCGTCATCGGTGGTGATAATGATCTCGCCGGTTGATAGGCGAATACCCGCGTTCAAAGCGGCGCACCGGCCCTGCTCGGGCTCAAAGATATAATGCAGCGGAACGGGAAACCACTTTTGAGCGCTTTGGACGATCTCCCGGGTGTCGTCGGATGAATTGTTGTCAACAACAATCAGTTCCCATTGATCACGATTCAAGAGGCGTCCGATGCTGACGATCGATTCTTTCAAGTCGCCAGCGCGGTTGTACGTAGGTATGACAATCGAGAATTTCATGCTTTTTGGCGAGGTACCCACGGATTTGTGGATTGGCTGTCGGATCAACCGGTTGTCCTCATCAATCCCTTAAAGCGCACTGCCAGCCGCGGCCATAGTAAGTGGATATCGCCGATAAGTTGACTTGTCAGCCGACCGGCCTGCCTTATCTTCGACAACTTCCGCCCCGTTCGTGCTGATGCTCATCTCCAGGGTTAAGCTAAAGGCATGCACGAAGGGTATGTACTGGCCGGCGCCAAGCTGCACATCACCAATGATCGTGTCGAAAAGCTTGCGGTAATGACTCACCAGCGAGTTGGAAATTCCAATCATCCTGGCGATGGCGGTCTGAGACGGGGATGAGCTGTCGAAGTAACAGTGCCACGCTACCCTCGCCAGCCGGCTGTATCGTCGCGGCTTATAACTCACTACTGCCTGCATCTTGGCAAGTAGTTCCTGCGCGATTACTTCTGCTTGCTGATTGCTTTCGCTTTCCAGCAGCTGCTGCTCCGGGGTTGGCCTTTCGTCCGGCAGATCCACGTTCAACGGTTCGGGCTCGGGAACGCCATCGACTGTTAACGCGGCATCGATGGAAACGAATCGTGAGTCCTCCACCGGGAGCTTAGAGAGCGCCAGGGACCTTATAATTCGAATATCCAGCGGCGAGTCGACGGCCCTGAAGATTTCAACCAACAGCTCGGCAAGCTCGGGGTTCGAAATGATTATGTGCGTCCCGCCGGACCTGCCAGCCCTCCTTCGATCTCTTCCCCGATAAGCCACATCTTTAAGCAGCCCCTCCATGTTTTGGTAAGGTTTCGCCGGTTTGTCATCAGGCCATTCTTTCAAACCGAAAACCCTCGTAGTGAGTTTGCCTTCCCCCGCGGAACGGGCGGATGCCAGGGATCGATATCTTCGAAACTCGGGTTGGGACTGAATCAAAATGCTTATTCGGCGTGCCAGCCGATACGCTTCCGGATGTCGTTGACGAAGCATCAGGGATACCAGGTTGGGGATTTCAATATGATAGAGCTCGTGTTCAATCGTTTCATCCGGGTAATCGGCATCGACATAGTGCTGCCAGCGCCCCTTGCGGTGGAGCTTCAGAAACAGATCCTGGGTAATGTCCGTGTTCAGATCCTGGAGCCGAGCGCGCGCGGTCCGGTCCGAATTGAACAGGTTTCTTACCGACGAATGCCGTGAGACTAGCCTGAATAGCTTGTTCCACAAGGCTTCAAAGTCTTGCTGGGCCAGAATTTCTACCCATCCGACGGGTTGATCGTTCATTGGGGGGTTCCCACTTGTACTGTAAAGATGATTCGAAGCGTCCGAGTAGACGGCCGTTGCTGGACCGGCTCGTCCCTGCCAGTACGGAGCAAATCCGGTTCCGCGAATACTTCGAATGGGGCGCTTGCGAACCCAGCACGATTCTCAGTGATTGACTGTGAGATCGCTCTGGACCGATCAAAGAACTTTTCTTTCTCTGAAACAAAATCAGACGCCTGATGAATACGATACGATCTATTTTGATTCATCCCGCCGTCTCACGTAATTGAACCGGACGCCTGGGTGAAGGCGAGAAAGTCCGCGCTGGCAAGATCACTCGGCGTGATGTCCAGCGTCTCTATGACGTCCGCGATGATGTCACGGAAGATCGTCTCCTGGCTGGAAGCATAGCCGTACAACAATGCGTTGTCGCAGATGTTGTTGATTACCCGCGGTATCCCGGCGGACGCTCGTCCAATCAATTCAATCGCCGATGCGTGAAAGATGTTGACCCTCAAGGCGCCGGCAGTCTTTAGCCTGAAGCGAATATAGTTATTGATCTCGTATAAAGGCAGCGGTTTTATTGAGCAGCGAAGCGAAATCCGCTGTTTGAGCTGTCGCAGCCCGGGCTGATTCAGGGTCTCACGCAACTCGGGTTGTCCACAAAGGACTATCTGCAGCAGTTTTTCGCTGTTGGTTTCAAAGTTCGCCAACAATCTCACTTCTTCGAGTACGGCGGCAGAGAGCCCGTGCGACTCGTCTATGATCAGAACCGTGCGCAAACCGCTCGCGTGTCTTTGCGTAAGACAACCGCTCAAGGCAGTCAAGATTTCCGCCTTTGATGCGGTCGTCGCCAGGCCAAGATTGAGACCGCTGATCAGAAGCTGGAAAAACTCGGCGACAGTCACGAATGGATTGAATAAGTACACCGACAGTATGTCAGGGCCAAATTGCTGCAAGACCGACCGGAGCGTGGTCGTCTTCCCGGTCCCGACTTCGCCGGTTACCACCGCAAGACCTTTGCTCTGGGAGATGCAGTACTTCAGATTCGAGACGACTTCGAGATAGCTTTCGGTCTTGTACATAAACTTCGGATTTGGTGTTAATCCAAAAGGTATCTCTTTCAGGCCATAGTATTCCGTATACATTTTCTTACCTCGGTCGATAGTATCTGCGGTCCGCGCTCCAGGACTCTCCGAAGTAGCGTGTCGGCTGTTGCCATCTTCGCCTCGGTTTGCGATTGCGGCGCGAGGCGTATGACCGTTGGCTCCGCGGCGGACGCTGGCGGATCGCCGTCCGATTTACGGGCGCAGCAAATCCGATAGGACCAGACTCCTTCGCGTCCAAACTGACACTCTGGAGCGCCTGATCGCCGACAGGATTCTGACTTCCAGAGAGCGAACCGCTACGACTTTGATTCACGGAATGTGGCGTAGCTGTATCCCGAATCTCGCCCGCCTCACTGCTGTGTATGTTGCCGATCGGGTCACGTGTTGTAACGGTGGGAGTTTCACGACGGTCAGCGCGGGCAAGGACGATTAGTCCGATTAACGCGGCTGTCGCCAAAATGATGACCAGAACAATAGGTCGCCATTGGGTTGTCGATTCAGAGTGAACTTTACCCAGGTTTTCCACAAGGAGATTGCCGTACCGGACGCTTTGATCACTTTCATTGGACTCCTCGGCGACTGCATCTTCCTCGAGGTTTGCTTCAGGGCTGACCGACTCAGTGGCCGCCGCTTCAACCGGCGGATCGATCACTCTGATCATGGGTGGTTCCCACGGCTCCCTGTTGCTGACACTGTACGTCTCTTTTGAAATCTCCTGGTGGTCAGTCTCCAATCTCGCGGGGGACAAATCCTCATCCGGAGTCACGGGTACGAACTTTTGACTGTCGGGCGCATCAAGCTGCGCACGGAGCGAAGCAATGTCCTGAAATCGTCTATTTGGGTACTTTTCAAGGAGGCGCGCAACAACCGCCGACACCGGCATTGGAATATCCGAGCTATACAAATGAGGCGCCGGGGGTGTCTGGCTCAGGTGCTTTAGCCTTATTGTGTTGGGATCTTCCGAATCAACCGGCACTCGATCTGTGAGCATCTTGTAGAACACAACTCCAAGAGAGTACAGATCGGAGCGTGAGTCCACCGGTTTGCCACTTGCCTGTTCGGGACTGATGTAATGGATTGGGGACAGGCTGGAGCGTTCGTTGTGCGCCCAGGCTAGATCGGGGTCTGCATCGAGCCCGAAGTCCGCAAGCAGAGCCATACCATCCGCATCGATCAGAATGTTCGCAGGATGTACTCTGAGATGCAGAACCCCAAGCTGGTGCGCGTACTCCAATGCGTCAGCTAATTGATGAACGATCCCAATCGCAAGCTTTAAGTCGAGCCACCCTCGGCGTTCGAGGAGTTGTTTCAGTGTCTCAACCTCCGGACGATGTTCCATTACTGAGAATAGTATGCCGTCGAGCTCCACAGCCGGGGTTGATCGAAGAATGTTCTGGTGAACGAGCTTTGAAGCTGCGAGTGCTTCGAGGCGAAACAAGTCGCGCTGTCTTGAAGAGTACGGGCGCGCCTGAAGCACCCTCAGGATTACCATTCGGTTATCCGCCGCCAGATCGCGACCCTTCCACAAACAGACATCACCGCGTTCGCTCAACAAACTGAGTGATCCAAACCGCCGTGATAGAACCTCCGTAACATCGGAGGCGCTCCGTTCGGTGGTCTCTCTCGCGGCTGAAAGGCCGTCAGCTTGCCCTGGTTCGATTGCGGTTGCTTTCTTGAATTCAAACCCGCTCATTGCGTTTATCGCCGGTTGGCTATCCGAAGACCAATGCGTCTTGCTGAGCGACGTTATCGCTTTGAGACTTCGCTGCGCATAAAACTGTTTGAGTGGTTACCCGGCACTCCACGAAGCCGGACTCTTATCGCTGGCAGAATGTTGCCTTCATAATCTTCGGGCAACCGAGAACACAGTCCTAACTTGGTCTCTATTTTCTAATAATCCCAACCCGGGGAATTCTTCAAAAAGGAAGGAAACTCATCTGGTCAGAGGTCAGAGTATAAGCGAGCGCCGAGATTTATCGACATTCCATTTGAAGTAAGGTGACGCCGATGGGCTAGGGCAATCCTTCGACGGCTCGCCTCGCCGCTTTTTCTACGAACTCGACATCCGCTCCGACATCACGGTTCTTTTTCGCGGCATTCTTGTATGGACTGCTGTCGGCAAGTCTGTAATTACCGGTTGCTCTATTGATGAAGCCTACCTCATCGACCGCAGCCGGGTAGTAGTTCTTCTTGGGATACCTGGAGCTTTGCCCGCCAACGATCACATTTTTCTTCATTGAGTATTCCGGAAAGTATTGATCGAGCGTCAAAAACCCGCTGCTCGATCCGTCTCCGATGATTCCGTATTCATTATGAAGAACAATATTGTTTGTGAACACGAAGCCGCGATTTGGTACGCCGTAGGCGGCAATGATATTGCCAGTCTGGAAGACAGTATTGTGGTTCACCTTCACATCAATGGTCTCGGTGATCTGTAAGAACCTTCCATTGACTCCCCATTGACTTCCGCCGATGTCATCGAAGATGTTGCCGCTTATCTCAATCCTCTTTTGCTGTTCGCTCGCGTGGAGGTTGTCGCGTCCCAGTAAATTGATCGCTCCGGCGCTATGCCGAACAACATTATTTGTAAAAGTGACATCTTCGACGACGGACCATTTGGCCGAGCCATCCTGATTGCGGACAGTGAACTGAAGTGCAAATCCGCTTTGCGCCTCGACCCAGTTATTCTCAAACACATTCCCATCGACAACGACTCGCCGCGCATTTTTTAGTTCGAAAAGATTCTTGACCGACCAGCGTGTGCCTGTTTGTGGCGGCGCTTCGATCGGTTGTGCCGGGGCCGTATCTCCTAAATCAACAAACGAGGACCCACTGGAATTAAAGAAGACCCAGGTCCTGCTTGTCGCATTTGGGGCGTCGCTGGTTCTATACACTCGATTTTCAGTAGCGTGGTCAACCGGATTCCAATGGATACTCGCCGAAGTTTGATCTGCTGCCATCCTAACGGCGACTTCCTCGGAAGCGGCGGAAGTGGCGATCCGTGAAAAACCCGCGCGGCCTCGTGCCGCGACCCGATAATAATACGTAGCACCACGAACCAGGCTCCCAGGTGATGAGCTCCCTTCGGCGATAACTCCATCCGGCCGAGCTAAAATGCCTTCCATCCACGAACGAGGTTTAGTGCAGTGATTGTTTCTGAATTCAATATCCGAAGGCACCAGCTCGGGTATCTTCGGATCAGCGCCACCGAACATGACATTCTCGCCGGCGCCTTCAATATAGGTGTTTATGATCTTAAAAGGCCCGGGCCCGTTCCATCCCGCGATGGCTTGAGTCTCGTAACCGAGGCCGTGGCAATCTGAAATATACGAGCTAATGATTTCGGTCCTGGCGCTATTGAGCGCAACCCCGCGCGTGACGTCCGCGGTTGCATGCCCGTGTATGTAACATCGATCAAAAACAAGATCGCCTGGCAAAAGTGCCTGGTCTTGTTCGTTGCCCTCGCCGAGGGTGACGATTCCCTGATTGAGCATTACGCTGGGAGCAATTGTGAACTCGATCCCCTCAAATCGATAGTGGTTCGCTCCTGACCTGGTCCTTAACGCAGGTTCCGAATTCGGACTCTCGAGCCTGGCCATCGCGGCCGCCTGTGCCGGCCTCACCCGCACGCCTTCCGCAAGAGCTTCATTGGTTGAGGACGAGCGAACAGTGATCCACGCTCCTGCGATAGGCTTCGCAGGCAGAAAGAAATTGCCCTGCAGCACGGCCCCAGCCTGCAAGGTAATAACGTCGCCGGGGCTTGCGTTATTGAGAGCCTCTTGAAAGTCCTCGCTTCTGTCGATGACTTTCAGCGTCGAGTCATCATAAGAAGTTGAAGACGAGCTGCGCGGCCGTACACGCGCGCTTGTAGCGGGGTAAGGTAGTTGAGAAAGGACGACGGCGAACACAGCAGCAAGAATCAAACATCGCTCAAACCTCAACCTCGAGCATACACCCATCATCCTACTCCTTGATCGTTCGGCCCTATCAAAAGAACTCAGACAGAACTAAGCTCTGGGTACGGTGGAAAGTCTATAGTCACGATCCTTGCCTTGTCCAAAAACAAAAAACAAGAACGCGTTTATCTACTGACACCCGGGTACAAACCGACGGTAGCTTGCCGGCTGCGGACTGATGGATCTGAGGATGAAGTTTGCTGCAAAGCTAATTCCTGATAAAGCTTTAGCCATTCATTTTTCACCGCATCCCACTGGTATTTCTTGCATTCGTCTCGCGCGCTGATGGTCATCCTCCGGCAAAGCGCCTCATCGTCAAATAACCGCAGGGCTTGCTCAGCCATGGCTTCGTGGTCTCCGCAGTGAATCATCAATCCTGTGTTCTGATCGTTTACGATATAGGGAATACCGCCCGCTCCAGTCGTGACCACCGGAAGCCCCGAGGCAAAAGCCTCGATAATCGAGCCCGGCATATTGTCAATGTTAGGAGCGTTCAGATACACGTCAGCTTCGCGATACAGCGCGTGCATTTGCTCGGGTGCAACTCGCCCCCTGAACTCGACATTGCGAAGCATTAGTTCTTCGGCAAGGGCCTCCAAACTGCTCCGCTGACTTCCGTCGCCGGCAACGATCAATCTCGCGTCCGGCAGTCGCTTCTGAATGATTGCAAACGCTCGTAACACGCAGGCTATGTTGTAATGCGATTCGAAATTCCGGTTCGACAAGAATACCGGGCACAACGGTGATCGCTCACGAAAGGAAAAATGGTCCAAATCAACGAAGTTGGAAATAGAACGGCTCACAAGCTCGAACTGCGCGAATACATCAACCAAATAGCCCGAGGGTACCACGATCTCATCAACCAACCGAATTGTCGGCAGCGCAGTTCGGCGCCAGCGTCGCAAATGATCCGAGGCTTCCCCGCTGCGATAGTTAAGCACTACCTTTTTGCCAAACAGTTTGGCGATCAGGATGGCCGGGGTCGGTGCGAGCACAAACGAAAAATAGGCCGCCGAAAACACGTGTATGACATCGTACTTAGGAACTCGTGTCAGGAGTAGAATCCAATAGAACAAAGAGGTCACCGCTGTGCGGACATACTTCACCCCCTGGAGCTTTCTGAGCGCACCTGGCAGTTTCGGATTGATCGGCAAGAATGATACGTCTATTGAGGGTTCGTCGCGCAGCCGTTCAAGAAGGCGCTTAGCCTGCACGGCCTGCCCACCCAGGATTTCGAGCGATGGGGCTACGATCAAAACTCGCATAGAACCGCGACCCTCCCTTGTTCTTTGATCATCGACAACTCCCGCCGTGTCCCTTTCGTACCTAGGGGTACGTAGCTCATTGTTGTGCCTCGAGCGAGATCTTTGAACTTCGTTTAGACGCTCGCCGCGCAAGTGGCCTTGCTTCTGCGAGCAAGCGATCGTAAAGCTCCAGAACTTTATGAAGCTGCGTCTCGCATGAAAAAGTTTGCTCGACTATTTCACGCCCTCGCCCACCCATAGCTCGCGCTAGTTCACAATCGCGCAGCAAAAGGATTATGCGGCTTGCCATCGCGGCATCATCGTCCGATCTCACCAGATACCCCGATTGACCATCGACAACCGCTTCGCTGGCTCCACCTACATCAGTTGCTACGACCGGGCGCCCGGCTGCCATGTATTCGAGAATCGAATTTGAGAAACCCTCGGCCGTCGACGAGAGAACACAGATGCTGGACAAATCGAGCAGTTCCGCGATTCTTTCGCAGCGCCCGATAAAGAACACTCTGTCTGCCAGTCCAAGAGCTTCCGCCTCTTTGCGCACGGACTCAGTCAATTCACCTTCGCCGGCTATAACAAATCTGGCCTCAGGAACCGTTCGACTAACGGTGCGTGCTGCCCGCAAAAACATCGAATGGTTCTTAACCTTGTGACGTAGGTTCGCGACAATCGTCACCAACGGGTTGGTTTCTCCAGTCGCGAGACCCATCGCCTGCAGAGCTTCGTCACCGCCCATCATCGTTCTCGTCTTGACCCTGGCAGTGTCCAGGCCGTTGTAAATCGTCACCGCCTTGCGATCCGGTAGACCCTCGCCGATCAGTTGCTTGCGTACAGCTTCGGCATTTACAACAACCGCATGCGCCAGAGCATAAGCTCGTCTTTCCACAAATTTCTGAGCGCTTGTACGCCAGCCGGTCGTCTCGCGTCGAGATGCGATGCGCACCGGCACCCCTGCGATCACAGCCCCCGGCATTCCGAACACGTTGGTATAAAAATCGTGGGTGTGCACAACATCGATTTCGCGCTCGCTCAGGAATCGCGCGAATCGCCGGAGTTGTTTGAATGCATTTCGATCGTAGAAGCTGGTCAGCGGGAACTGTGGGATGTCTCCAAAGCCAAGCGACGTTACCTCCTTGAGCAGCACGCCGCTCGCATCCAAACATGCGATGTTCACCCCGTAGCGCCCGGTCTCCTTGAGAAGCCGCGCGAGTTGTATGGCCTGCCGTTCCGAGCCGCCTTCGTGAAAGCTTCCTATCAGGTGCAAAACGTTTCTCATCATTGACCCTGCCGCAACCCTTCTTAAACTGCCGCGTCGGAACCTCTAAAATCCAAACCACTCGCAAAGTTGTACACAGCCGGTTCGGTTCTGGCCGTCGCTTCGGATTCTTCGCCTCGCTCGTTTCTTAGCCATTCCTCCAGCACGAACAAGTACCAGAGCTGCTTGGGCGCCGAGCCTCGCCGCCTTGCCTTCTCCAGCTCTGAAATCGCCGCACGCGAATTGATCCATCCCTCGCTCTCGAGCAGCGAGTCAGTAAGGCCCTGCTTCACCCGATCGTACCAGCGCCCGATGATCCAGCGCTGAACCGGTATGCCGAAGCCTCGCTTACGGCCAAGCGCAACTTGATCGCCGATCTTCCGGCGGGCAATCTCTCGAAGTATCGCCTTACTGCGGCCTCCGCGCAGACGCAAATCAAACGGCAGCGAAGCCGCGAAATCCCACAGCTTGTGATCTAGAAAAGGGGATCGCGCCTCGATCGAATGGTGCATGGTCGCGCCGTCAACCTTTGTCAGGTACTCGCCTACAAATCTCATTCGGCGATCGTAGTGCAGGAACTCGGTCAACAGGTTTCTGGCCGAGCTGCGAGACCAGCCGATGCTGCGTTGATCTATTCGCACGTCTCGAAGCTTCTCCCCAAGCATCCCGGTTCGCTGATAAACCGGAAGCCCGTCATGAACTGTCGTGACCCCGCCCAGCCCGCCCGTAGCCAGGTCCATTAGCGTAGCGCCACGGCGCAGCGGTCCCAATCGTGGAAAGCCGTCGCGAACGCCCTGCCAGAGACTCCCGGCAAGGTCCGGTAAAGCGCGGGCAAACCTTTCCACTAACCGAAAGTGACCATGCTCCGGATACCCTAGAAAGACATCATCGCCGCCGTCGCCGGTCAGCAGAACCTTGGCGGACGCCCGAACCGCCCGCGACACGCTCAGCATGCCGAGCGCCGAGGCGCACGCGAATGGTTCCCCGTATGCAGAAACCAGCTCGCTAACGGCGGGCATATCGGCTGCCGAAAGCGGGAGCACCCGATGCCCAATATTGAGTCTAGCCGCGGTTGCGCGTGCGTCGTCGCTTTCGTCCCATTGATCGCCCGGCGTGCCAACCGTGAACGCGGTTACGTCCGCGCCAAGCTTTGTGACAGCCCAACAAACAAGACTCGAATCAACGCCGCCGCTAAGCAGCGCCCCTACCGGAACATCCGAACGCAGGCGAATCTCAACCGCGTTTACGAATAGCCTCTCCGTCTCTTCGACAGCTTCATCAAAAGTAATCCTGCATTCCTGATCAATATCCGATGGCGACCAGTACTCACGCGTTTGTAGATTGCCGGCGCACCATTCGACCACCGATGCCGCCGGAACCTTGTGTGCACCTCGATAGATCGAGCGATCATCCGTTACAAAACCAAACTCGAGGTACTCCGCAACGGACTTCTCGTCGATCTCGTCAACAAATCCTCCCAGGCGCAATGCACGCGCGGTTGAAGCAAAGCCCAGCCGGCCGTCACGTACGGCGTAAAAGAGAGGCTTCACTCCCAGCCGATCACGAACCAGCGACAGCCGGTGTTGGCGCTCATCCCATAGCGCAAACGCAAACATGCCCCTTGCCTTTGATAACAACTTATCCAATCCCCATTCCTGGTAACCATGAATAAGCACTTCCGTATCCGAGGCGCTCCTGAACAGGCAGCCAAGCGCGATCAACTCGTCTCTTAACTCTATGTAGTTGTAAATCTCGCCGTTAAACGTAACGCCTACCATTCCATCCGCAGACAACATTGGCTGGCGGCCAGTGTCGCTGAGATCGATGATCGCCAATCGTCGATGGCCCAGCACAGCTTCAGGCCATACTTCGATTCCTTCACCGTCGGGCCCGCGTCGTTCCAGAGAGCGGATCATTTGTGCGACCTCGCGCGCGGCCTCGACGCGAGAATCAGTCCCTGCTTGTCCCGCAATTCCGCACATATGAATTAACCTTCAACCGAGGTTGTTACCGGCGTTCGCGCGGCGTCGCGCCAACCGGCCGGATGGGTGATGTTTGTCTCGATCCCGCTTGTTGCAAGTACGTCGTCGGCCCTGCCTGTACCAAAATCTCCCGAAACCGTTACTCCGGCAGAAGTAAACGCAGTTATGGGCCAGCGAAACTGTTTGAAAGACTCGCGCGCGATCGGGATCCGCTCCGGAATGTAGCCCAGTAATTGGGCTCCGACCCAATCGATCGCTGCCGCATTACTGCCGGCTACAAACAAGCCCAGCGGCAGAGGGTCCGGGCAAAGCGGACCATCTCCCTGTCCCGCCACAACCGCATCCACCAAGTGGATGACTCGACGTTGAACAGTATCGGCGAGGCTCCCGTCTGAACGCCCGTAGAGCAAAATGCGATTGAGATCCAGTCCGGTACGCCAGATGGTGTTGTTGCCCGACCAGGAGCCTTCAACTCCCAGGTTGTCACCGGCAAGCGTCGATACTCGATTCAGATTCGCGGCGACCTCACTCCAAATTCGCGCCGCCGCAAATGAGGAAACCTTATTTTGCAGGTCGAGAGTGTATTCAAGCGCGCGCTTTAAACGGCTGCCGCCTGGATAACAATCGCCGCCGGCGTCCGAGCCGCCAATGCGGTGATGCGGCAGGAACTCCTTGTTTCCATTGATGCCGATTAGATTTTTTAACGCGCACGTTATGCCGGCTTTTTTGTGGGTCTTGAGTTTTGGAAGATTGATGATGACATCTGCATCTATTACGTCTTTTGCGACAAGGTATTGGTGACAGCCGCGTGAATGTTTTTTTGCAAGTAATCGCGGATCGTAACAGGTAACCCGGAATGAGTGCTGGTCATCGGTAACCGGCTCCAACAGGCTGTCGTCCGCGAGATCGAATAAGACAAAGCGGTCTTCAGCAATCAACTCCTCCGTAGCTACTCTCACGCCGTTAACGAACTGGCAAGTGGTTCTCCTGAAGTCACGAATCCCCCGAAACCTGGGCTCGCTCTCATTCATCCGCCGGGCCCACCTATCCAGACCGGTGACATTCAGAAGTTCATCAAAGTCACAAGCCTGAAGAGGGGCGTCGCCAACTATAACTTCCGAGGCGGCTGATTGAAGTGCGGCCTCGACTGTGGCCCGAACAAAATTGGAATGAGTAATCAAGGGCTCGATGCCCCCCGGACCTTGATTCTCGTGCATCACCAGATTTGGCTTTATCACTACCTTCGCATCTTTAGGGATAACCGTTCCGAAGGGTCCGTGCTCGTTGTCCGACCATCCAAGCAGGCTCGCGCAGCGCGCGATCACCCGGCTGGCGTCGTCTGACCCGTTTTCATAACAGCTCGATTTGGTCTTTGCGATTGCGACGCGCCCATCGAGCAGACTGCTTGAGTAGTGCATGGTCATGCTGCGTGACCTCTTGATAGATCCACCTCGCTGATCACCGGCCTCCATTTACTTGCCTTTGTTCGAGGAACTTCATCGACGAGCATCGTGCTGATGGTCAACCCCGGTAGGTTCGCTCGTACTGTCTTGAGAATGTTTTCTTCTTCAGCGTTGGTAAAACCGCTCTTTGGAGCGATACAAATCTCGACCGAGTAATCTGATTTTTGGTGAAACATATACTCTCGGACTTGATAGTCCTTCATCAGGTGCGGAATCTGCAGACCGGTTATCCATCGACCGTCCGGCAGCCAGATTCGATCTACGTCGCGGCCCACTACTTCATTAATAAAAAAAGATGGGCGGCCTGGTTTGGTTCCGGGCAGGAAGCGCGCAACGTCGCCGATTCTATATCGAATCATTGGCATGCCGTCAGCATGGAGTTTTGTAATCAGGATGCTCGATTCACTCTTGTTAGATTCAGGTTCGACCAGGATGTTCGCCCAGTCGACCTCAAACGAAAGATCTCGGTGAGGACGCATCTGAAAGGCTACATACCCGACATCGCGGCCTCCGTAACGCTCATGAACGGGGCGCCCAAACGCGGTTTGAATCGCTTCGCGGTGTTCCGGCAAGAGCTTCTCAGCGCCGGTAACAAAACCACGCGATGGATAATTCGGGCGATACCCTCTGTCAAGGATGTGCCCGGCAAGATGTCCGAGCGCGCTTGCGTAGGCGATGATGCACTCGGGCTGCCATCGTTGAAACTGGCGATGATACTCTTCAAGGACACTGCGCGAGAGTCGAAGACAATCGAAGTATCGCGAATTGGTCTCAAACGAATGAAACTGTTCTCGCAAACTATCGCGTCCCCGCGGGTCGAGATGGTGTCCCCACAGGAACGCAGTGCGCCGGCCTGTGGCCATCCCGATTCGCTGCATAAAATACTCGCCCGCGCTCTCCTTCCAGCCTCGCTCTTCAGGCCCAAGCCAAACTTCAGTAGGAACCCCGGTGGAACCGCCAGTGGAATCACGGAGCAACTGGTTTGGCGGAATCTTTTTCGACAATAACTCGGGTCCCGATTCTCGTATGTTGTCTCGTTCAAGCACTGGCAATGCGGCGAACTCATCGAAGCCGAAATCCGCATTGGGATCAAATCCGATGCGGTCGAACATCTCACGATAGTAGGATGTGTCGGCGTAAGCGCGACGTGCAACGAACCGCAAGCGGCTCAACACCCAATCGCGCTTTCGATCCATCGTCCATCCCTGAGCCTCGCGTCGAAACTTCATGCCCTGGTAATAAGCGAGGATGACCGAGCGTCGTGAGGGTCGAATCAGTCTTTGAAACCTCGATAACGGAACCAGGAGTCTCCGGGATAAGTAGTCATGAGCTTTCGTCGCGGGTCTGTGCATGTCCGGATCCATTTCGATATGGTTATTTGCGTCTCACGCCAATGAAGATCAATGCTGGACTGAAGAACGCGCTTTCAGCCCCCTTCTCACCCAGCAACAGCCTGAAAGCAATGTTTAATGTCACCTGCAGTTTCATGCAGATCTCGAGCAAGGCTTGCAGCACTGAATTCTGGCGCACATTGAACAGTCCGAAATTGAAAGTCCCGTAGTGGTCGCAGTACAGCTTCGACAATTGCTGTTTATCGAAAAGATTGTCGAACTCCCTCTTTCGCATAATCGCAAGGTTATGCATGGCCAAAACCTCCTTGTTCAATATCCGCGCCAAGAGGTAATTGAATCCTCGGAGATTCGGGATGCTGATGACCAGCGTGCCTCCTTTGGCCAGGAGGTTAGTATGTTTTTCGACAATGCTCCTTGCGTCGGTGAAGTGTTCGATAAAGCCCCGTGAAATCACGATGTCGAAGTGCCCCTCGTAGCGTTTGTGAAACTCGTCTGAGAGAAAATCGCCATGAATGATGTTGTCAGGGTTCAGGTTGTTCTCGGCAAAGATCTGGCGGTTCAGGCTCACGCCTTTTTCTGAATACTCTATGCCGTAGGGATCAAAACCAAATGTCTTACTGAATCGAACGAGGAAATCGCCCGGGGCGCTTCCGACCTCCAACACCCTGGCGTTACGCTTCTTTGGCAAATAACGTTGGTAAATGACATTCCACAAGATGTGATCCTGGTAGCTTCCCAGGTATTCCAGCATCCGTTTGCCCAGAAGCTTCTTGATGGAACCCTTTAGCTGTCTCGTTATGGAACGAGCGCTCATCGGGGTGTTGGCGATGCTGTTTTTTCTTTCAAAGAGATTTCGTTCGCTGACGTGTGTTGAATCCCAATAGCGTCTCTGTGTTAGTTCTCCAACCTCTAAGGCAACGCTGGCGTTGCGGTTCAGGAGGGGTGCAGCGCGTTCGGGCGCGACCCCTGCCGCTTCGGTGTTCCAAACACCGTACCCAACATTCATGACGCCTCCGGCAAGAGGAAGCGCCGGGCGCCGCCATGAAAAACGAGGAATGCGGCCGAGTCGCCGCTCGAAAAAGTCTCGTTCCTGCTGTGTCAGCACCCCGAACAGCAAAGCGATCGCGACATAAACCAGAGTAAAGACAACTCCACAAGCCGCCAGAAGGATCAGAGGGGACGCTCCCAGCCCGTAGGACCGCACGGTCAACGCAACAACGCCCGCGGCGCCTGCCGCCACCGCAAGCTTTCCCATATCCTTGAGCAACCCGGCGTCGCGCCATGTGACGCCGAGGACCCTGCCAAGCTTTGCGGCTATGAAGCACCGCTCGATTACGTTGAACAGAACTACGACGGTTATCGCTCCTATCAGCCCAAAGCGGCGCGTGCCGAACCAGAGCGCAACCGAAAGAACCGCAATGATCGCGACCCTTACTTTCATCATGAAATAGCGATGTTCTGCATACGCGCGGATCACCGGATCACAGGCGCTGGCGATCAAACCAAGCGGGATCATCGTCAGGTTGATCGCGAAAATCTGCCAACTCGATTCGTACTGAGATGTGAACAAAACGGTGATGAACTCCCGACCCATAATCAGCAGGAAGACGTAGACCGGCAGGTAAACCGCGGCGAGCTTTCGCAACATCCTGGCTATCAACTCGACGATCTCCCGCCGGCGCCCGTGTTTCTGCAGATAGCTCACGTGAGGAATTGTCACCGAGCCAACTGACTCGCTGAGTATGCTGATCAGCGGGAGGTTGAAACATCCGACGGCATAGATCGCGAACTCCGCGGCGCTGAACTCATGCGATACGAAATAATTGTGGAGATCCATCTGGACCTGAAACAGCACTGAAGCAAGTCCGATCGGGAGCGCGTAACTTGTTTGAGTGCGAACCATTTTCCAGTCGATCTTTCTCCAGAAGCTGCAGAAGCGAGAATACAAGTAAAAACTCAACGCCGCAGTTTGAAATACCCCGTAAAGAATCGCGGCTTTGATCAGCGCTTCTATCGACCCCGCGGACACCGCCGCGGCGAGCAGCAACAGGGTCTTTACCAGCTGGGAAAGAATGATGAGCAGAGTCGCAAGCCTCGTTTCCTGATTGGCGAGCGTCACAACCTCGAGAAACGACGAAACGACCCAAAAGAAGATGACCAGACCGATCTGCGGCGCGTATACCGTCAGCTCATCGCTCTTAAAGATTGCTCCAAGCAACGAGGGACGAAGAAGCAGGGCAAGACACGCCGCACCACCCATTGCTATGTAGAAGACAAGGATGTTGAAAACAATCTGATCGCGCCGATCTCGTTCGCGCGGCAAGAAATAGAAGGCACTCATTCCAAATCCGAGCGGAAGAATGTAGATCGCAGTGCCTACGATCAGAAAGACCTGCTTGTACAATCCGAACTCGTGCTGGCTTAAACGGCGCACGAGAAGCACCGGCAGCATAAAGCTCAACCCGAATGCAAAGCATTTCGCAAAGAACAGCCATCCGGCGCGCGCCGTAAACGACACACCGTTTTCAGAGTCCGAACTTGAGCGGAAACCGATCAGTTTCGAGCGGAGATTGTAAATGTGCAGCAACGCGCGAGGCATGTAACGCAGCCACCACAGCATCAATCGAAGTTTCCAGCTTCGATAAAACTCATTTGCAGAGCTGATATTCTTTGCGGATGAAATAAAATTACCGATCGCCAGGTCTTGCTTACCGCGTTCGAGTTCCACCGTGGCCTGCAGCCTCATCTCCAGATCGCAAAGAGCATTCTGTTCCCTCTCGCTCAGCCTGACGTCGGATCTGTTCTTTTCAAGCACCCGGAGCGTATGTTCGTGCAGGTTTACGTGATGTGCGCTCAAACTTGCCGAGTGGAACCTCTTGCAAAGCATCACTTTTCGCTGGTACGCGAGCCGTCCACCGCTCATAGCCAGCCGAAGCCACAAGTCATAATCCTCTGAACAGCGAAGCTGCTCATCAAACAACCCAACATCCACTATGGACTGCCGGCGCACCAGCGTGCCGGAAAGCAGCACAGTACATCGCGCCTCCAGTAATGCCTGTAGAGTTACCTCGCCCGTCGAAGGCGTGGTGCGCATGAATGTACGGCCGGCGAGCGGCGAATTACCGACCAGCAGCGCATCCGCGTAGACAAGGTCAATCCCAGGATTCGCGGCGAGAAACGAAACCTGTTCCGAAAGGTATTCAGGCTCCCAGTAGTCATCCGCGTCCAGGAATGCTACAAACCTCCCGCGCGCCGCTCGCACCGCTACGTTGCGAGCGGCCGAGCAACCACGATTCTCCTGGCTGATGTAATGAATTCGATCCCGGTACGGCTTGAGCGCTTGCTCGAGCGCCTCATTATCGGGCGAGCCGTCGTTCACCACGATTATTTCATAGTCGGTGTAGGTCTGATTGATAATTGACTCCAACGCTGCCCTAATGTATTGGGCCGCGCAGTAAGCCGGCACTATCACGCTGACCGTCGGAGCATCACTGCGATCGAAGGCTTTGGCTGTCGTCTCTTTTGAATCCATTAGTCTGTCAAAACTGAGTTTGCGGCGCGTGATCTCGCCGCTGAATCGAATGCGGGTTTGAGAGCGTCGATATCACAACCGATGTTCTTGCCATCTGTGCCCGCGCCTCGATAGGGACTGGAATTGCCCAGCAAGTAACTTCCGCCTGCGCGGTCCGCAAATCTTGCTTCATCAATCGCCGCCGGAAAGAAGTTCTCGGATGGATAAAGCGAGTTTCGACCGCCCGCGATAACGTTCTTTCGGAACACGACTCCAGGAAAATATCGGTCGAGGGTCGAGTTGCCGACGCTCGCGCCGTCGCCCATAACCCCGTATTCGTTATGAGGAACGATGTTGTTGGTGAAAACGAATCCCAGGCTAGCGCTACCGTACGCCGTGATTACATTTCCCGTATGGAATATCGTGTTGTGATCAACCGTCACGTCTTCGGTCTCAACAATCTGGAGAAATCGTCCGTTGCTCCCCCATTGTTTGCCTCCAACATCGTCGAACAGGTTGTTACGTATCAAGACGCGTTTCACCTGTTCGCTTTTGTTGTTGTCGTCTCGACCCAGAAAATTGATGGCCGCGGCGATGTGACGAACAACGTTGTTGGTAAACGTGATGTCCTCGACGACGGACCACGGCGCGCTGCCCTCCTGGTTTCGAACTGTAAACAGAATGGCAAAACCGCTTTGCCCATCCACCCAGTTGTTCTCGAACAGGTTTCCGTCGATCAGGACGCGTCGCGCATTCTTCAGCTCGAATATATTCTTCACTGACCAGCGCTTGCCCGCGAAAGTCGGATGTTGTCGCATCCATTTGAGCGGTTTGGTGCAATAGTTTCCGCGAAACTCGATGTCCGACGGAACCAGATTCCGGACATGCGGATCAGCGCCTCCGAACATAACGTTCTCGCCCGCTCCCTCCAGATGATTGTTGACTATCTTGAACGGGCCTGGACCGTTCCATCCGCAGATCGCTTGCGATTCCGCGCCGGCCTCGTGAACATCCGAAATGTATGAATCGATGACCGCCGTTGTTGCGCTGTTGAGCGCAATCCCTCGCCGCAGATTGACCTCCGCGTTACCGTGGATAAAGCAGCGGTCGATAATCAGATTGTGAGGGATTGAGTCGGGCGAGGTTTGTGCGTTTCCGCCATCGCCTAACAGAATCAGTCCGTGATTCTGCGCCCACGCCGGCGCGACCGTGAACTCGATTCCAATAAAGCGATAATGATGCGCTCCCGGAGCGGTGCGTATCACTGGATCCGCATTAGGCGTTACCAGCTTTGGCATAACCGAAGCGTCAGCAGGTCTCGCGCGCGAACCGACCGGCGGTAGCTTGTCATCACCCGCCGCTGACCGAATCACCGTCCAACCGGTGTCTTTTCTGGCAGGCAGCACAAAATTCCCGGTGATGGTCGAGCCGGGTTCGATCGCAATCACATCCCCCGATCGCGCGGAATCAAGAGCGTTTTGGAATGCTCGTGCAGCCGCATCACCGGCGCCGCTAACCGAAATCGTACGCCCTGTTGGACGAACATAGTCGGTGTTTAGCAGCGCCGACGGGGGCGCCGGCTTTCTGTCACTCGATTTCGATTGGGATTGACCGGAGGAGGTCTTTGAGGTTTCATCGGTTGCATTGTGCGTATAAGTTGAAACGCAGGCTGCCGCGGATAACGAAACCAACACCATCAACACCGATGCCAACGACAGAGAAGACCAGAAGACCGGTCGCGGGGTCAGAACACGATTAGATTTCACCAGCAAACTCCTTGATAGCTCGTTTCATTTTTGGAAACCTCCAGCAGCCTGACCAGATCGATTATTACGCGGCCGTTGCCCAGCCTGTCAGACAGCGCGCGGTACTCATCCTCGTGTTTTCCAATGATCACCACCTCCGAACGATCAATTACTTCGTTAAGGTCGGATCTAATCAGCGAAGAGATGTGAGGAATCTCGTGCTCGATGTAATGCTTATTTGCGCCGAACAACTGAGCGAGCTCAACCTCGCGATCGTATATCGTAAGCTGCAGACCTTTTCCGATAAGCGTCTCGATCAACGTCACCATCGGGCTTTCACGTAGGTCATCCGTGCCGGTCTTAAAACTCAAGCCGAGCACGCCGATTCTTTTTCGCCGCGTCTGAAGCACCATATCGACGGCACGGTCTATCTGCTGCCGGTTGCTCAGCATGATCGAGCTCAGCAGCGGCGTATCGACGTCCACCTCCCGGGCTTTGTACGTAATCGCTCTGAGGTCTTTGGGCAGACACGAGCCGCCAAACGCAAAGCCTGGTTTTAGATAGTAGGGTGACAGGTTCAACTTTCTGTCCTGGCAGAAGGCGGACATAACGTTATGGCTATCGACGCCGAGAGCCTTGCAAATATTCCCGATCTCGTTGGCGAAAGTGATCTTGAGCGCGTGAAAACAATTTGAGGCGTACTTCACCATCTCTGCTTCTTTTATGCTCAGCCTGATGATCGGCGCATCAATTCCTGAATAAAGCCGGCTTATGGTTCCAGCTGAGTCCTCGCTGTCTGCGCCTATGACCGTGAAGGGCGGGTTGTTGAAGTCGGCGATCGAAGAGCCTTCGCGAAGAAACTCAGGATTGACCACGACTCCGAAGTCTCGGCCGGCTCGCTTGCCTGAGTAGACTTCCAGAACTGGTATCAGGGTCCTTTCGACCGTTCCCGGAAGCATAGTCGACCGCACCACCACAATGTGATAACCGGGCTTAGCCGCAAGGGCCTCAGCTATCTGTTGGCAGGCTCGCTTGACGTGCGAGGTATCAAGGCTTCCGTTATGGTTGCTTGGTGTTCCAACGCACACAAGCGACATATCAGTATTAAGAACGGCATCGTTTGCGTCGTCCGTTGCGCGAAGCCGGTTCGCCTTTACCGAACCGCGGATCAACTCCTCTATTCCCGGTTCGACTATGGGGCTGCGGCCGTCGTTTATGATGTCAACTTTGGTTCGGTTGACATCCACACCGACGACCTCA
>Ga0075418_10000718_pt1 | contig 36044 bp, 32 predicted proteins | sample SoiMetdeltSBSDD2_FD_81776 | JGI IMG/M metagenome (GOLD analysis project Ga0075418, IMG submission 81776) | Bulk soil microbial communities from a Populus tree surrounding site in Tennessee, USA - Soil MetaG P. deltoides SBSDD2 | ecosystem: Environmental > Terrestrial > Soil > Tree plantation... | reverse complement strand
TTTACTAGGCTAGCGTCTACATTTGTCCATGCCACAAAGTCCTTAATCTTCTTCAACATACCGAGGGATTCTTGTGTCTCAGGCAAAATGGTTGCCCAGAATTTCCTATATAAGTTAAGGCTATCTAGAGTATATCTGGCCCAATAGGGAACGTTGACGGTTCCTTTTATTCTCAAGACTACGAACGCCATGTTCAATGTCAACCCATTAAGTATGTGCTTCTAACAGCGTTGAAAATTGCTTTCGTAGTCGACATCATCGTATTTGTGGATCCAAAGGATTTTGTCCATGCATCTTTAATTCCAGCCAGCTTGAGAAGATTTCTAATGTTTTCACCAGCCACCAAACCCAATCCTCTAGGACCCGGAATAATTTCTATTGTTACGCTTCCCCCTTTTCCTCTGACCCTAAACGGGATTGAATGTAATTCAGCACAACGACATTCCCAGCTGCCACAACCCAACTTTACAGGTATGACGTTTAGATAAGCGGCATTCGTTGCCTTGTCTATGGCTATTCTCATTTGTGCAGCCTTACCCTTCCCCAGTCCAAACCATCCTGCCTCGTTCCCAATTGCTACCAGTGAATCGAAACGTGTCATTTCACCGGCATCGGTCTGCTTTTGAACAATGCCAACATGTACTACTTGTGTTTTCATATCCGGGATCAAATGTTTTACTATCTCGGACTCATGAATCCTCATGCCGTTTTCATATACTTGCTCCATAGAATTGATCTTGCCCTCTAAAACAAGGCTCCCTAGAGTTGTCCTAGGCTTCCATTCCTCAACTTGTTCTTGGTATTTGGAATTTCTACTCATGTTTCCATTTTATCTTTAGCGGATGCCTGAGGTTTGCATTCTTGTATGCTTCTTGGATATTTCCTGCCCCGTTGAGTTCATGATTAGCTTTGTAATTTCCTCGACATGTGTCTGATAATTTTCAGGCACCAGGCCTTCTCTAATTATGGAGGAAAAATGCTTGTTGTACTTTTCAATATTTTCCTCTTTCAGTTTAGCTGCGTAGGTTGCTATGTGTTGACCATTGAGTCGTTGCTCTGAAGGGTAAGATTCAGATGAAATCGGAATGTTTACACCTGCGTGAACGATCCCCTTTGCGCAAGCGGCGACTCTGCTGGTAAATTGTTTATTTCCTATGTATAGGATAGCATTCTTAACCCCGTTTTCTAAAGCTTTCTTGCCGAGCAAAATACCTACTAGAAAGCATGCAGGTAAGCTATTCAAGGATCCTTTCCAACCATGTCTCCTGAGTTCTCTACTATGAGTCGATACCTTTACTCTGTCCCCGCGAATTTCAGGTTTAAGAATTTGAGCGATGAGATTCTGGTTAGTTATCTTGATGGTCACGAAATTTTGCTTACTAATAAGCAAGGCTTCTCTTTTGCGGTAATTCGTTTTATGAGTACGAATTCTTTTTAAAGTATGAACATAACTCATGATGATTCTCCATCTACAATTGAAACCCTGACGAGTAAATGGACTTATAAACGTTATAGCACTTCAGAAATAATCCTACTAATGAATTGATGAACTTCATAGTAGTTAGATTCTCTTTCTCCTAAGAGATATTGTTGCAGCAAAAGCACCAGCTCCAATACCATTGTCTATGTTTACTACTGCCATACCCAGAGTACAACTTTGCAACATAGTTCCAAGAGCCGCAGTTCCATTGGAACCAAACCCATAGCCATTTGAAGTAGGGACCGCTATGACTGGGATATTAACCAATGAAGAAACTACACTTGGGAGGGCGCCTTCCATTCCAGCGATTACAACAAGGGCATCTACATCTTGAAGAATCATCTCTTTTAGCATGGGAAACAATCTATGAATCCCGGCAATTCCAACATCATAAGACAATAATGTTTTACACCCCATGGCCTTGGCAATTAGTCGAGCTTCTTCGGCTATGCCTATATCGGCCGTACCTGCTGTTAGTATACCGATTTTTGCCTTGCTATCATTAGCTTGATATGGATGGTCCTTGGTCACAAGCATTGTTGAGCTTCTTCTACCTACTTCGACCTTTAGCCGCTTCCTTTTGAGAGCAGACGATAATTGAGAAAAATCGTGCTTCCGGATTCTACTCACCAGAACGACATCTTTTTTTGTGAGTGTCGTAAGAACAATATGAATTATATCCTTGGTATTCTTTCCTTCTGATAATATTACTTCTGGGGTGAATTTTCGTATGTCCCTACCCGTATCTATTTTGACCAGGTTTTCCTCAATAGACTCTACTGAGAACATTGAGATGTCTCTTAGAGCATCTTCCACAGTAGCCTCTCCTTTACTCAGTCTGGTGAGGATATCTGTAAGGTTCAATTTAACGTAGCAAAATTCTCACAATCGTTTATCAATTTCAGTTGAGTCCGATAGATCTAATTGCTTCCTTAACGTCACAGACACCTTTATCGAATATTTTTTTCTCATAGTCATTCAAACTTAGCTCAATAATTTTATCTAGACCATTTGATCCTATGACGGCTGGAACCCCAATACACAAGTTGTGTGCTCCATATTCCCCATCTAGGAAAGTGGATACAGGGATAACTGATCTCTTATCTCTGATTATTGCCTCAGCAATCGTAGCTATCGCATTTCCCGGAGCATGAGTAGTTGCACCTTTTGTGGATATGACCTGAGCAGCCACATTTCTGGTCTTTTCAAGTATTTCACCTGATAGCCCATCCGACAAAAATTCCTGTAATGGAATTCCGGCTACCGAAGAGTATCGAATTAATGGTAGCATATTTTCTCCGTGCTCACCTATTACCATTGCATTGATTGATGCCCTCGAAATTTCAAGAGCCTCAGAAATAAAACTCTTGAAACGAGATAGATCAAGCAACCCTCCCATACCCATAACCATATTCTTTCTAAATCCGGTTTGTTTTAGCGCAACAAATGTCATAGGGTCCAGGGGATTCGTTACAACTATTAATTTACATTCGTTAGCATATTGTCGTATCTGCCCAGCAACTTCTCCTACGATACCCGTATTTGTTTTTAACAAGTCCATACGAGTCATGCCTGGTCTTCTACCAATTCCCGCGACTAAAACAACTATTTCAGATCCTTGCATGTCATGATAATCGTTACTCCCTTTTACGTAACAATCTATTCCCCTCTCTGATAGGTGATGGTTTATATCCATTGCTTCTCCCTGAGGTAAACCTTGCACTATATCAAGTAGAAGTACGTCATCTAATTCTCTAAGACCACAGTTCAATGCTGCGGACGCTCCGACCCTCCCCGAACCTATGATGGTAATAGTCATTCAGAAAACCACCCCCGAATTTACCTTATAAGTCTTACAAATACTATGTGTGTAGAAAAAATCCCTGTTACCTGATCAATGGTTTTGTACATACTTGGGAAATGGCTTCTTCGATTTAGAGAATCATTGTTGTCATCAAATACGTAAGAATCTCAAACTCTGGTCTATAGGTGTTATATAAATAAGAATGTCTCACAATCACTTTAATGGGAAGAATTGCTGTCATTGATTGCCAAATCAGCGGAATCTCAGGAGACATGCTGCTTAGCAGCTTAGTTGACGCTGGAGCAAATAAGAATCGGGTCATTGCTGCAATTTTTGAATGCCAGAATTATCTTGGAGAATGTACCATTTCCAAGGTGACCTTTACTAGGAAGTTGGTTTCTGGGTTTAAAGCTACACAACTTGTGTTAGTATATGAAGATCGAACCTCATCCAGGAGAGGATCGGAAATGTATGCGTCACTAGCTCAATGCTGCGACCATCTCGGGCTTAGCGCTACAGCACGTATGTTTGCGTTAGAGTCAATGAAAAAAATCATAAGGGCAGAATCTAAGGTTCACGGAGAGGGTTTTAACAATGTTTTCTTACATGAAGCTTCAAGCATAGACACATTTGCCGACTTAATAGGATGTGCAGTAGCTCTTGAAGAATTAGATCTCCTCAATTCTAAAGTTTATTCAACTAAGGTTGCAGTAGGTTCTGGACAATTTAGCTTTTCTCATGGCCTTGTTCCCAATCCAGGGAACGCCATTATAGAGATCTTTAAAGGACTACCATTTAGTCTGCAGGGAACCGATGTAAAGGAAGAGCTGACTACACCTACCGGTGCAGCAATGTTAGTCACATTATGTAAAAATGGGATAGACTATTATCCTGCTATTAAGCCCGAAAGAACAGGCTATGGAGCAGGACAAAAATGCCTCAAAAATGTACCCAATATATTGAGATTGCTCATCGGTAGGTCACCAATCTCGGAAGAGGCGACAGCAAATAAAGTTTTCGTAGTAGAAACCAACATTGATGACCTTTCAGGTGAAGTCATTGGAAACATGATTGAGGAATTGGACAGAGCGGGTGTCCTAGATGTATCGGTCGTTCAAGCCCTATCAAAGAAAAATAGACCTACTTACCTTGTTAAGATTATCGTTGACACTGAAAATTTAGACAATATTTTGGATATTCTCTTTAAAGAATCAGGTACATTGGGAGCACGTGTCCAAGAAGTAAATCGGATAGTTATGCCAAGGAATCTTGTTACTACTTCTCTGTCTATAAATGGTAAGCTTTTCAACGTTAGGGTAAAGATAGGTAGGAATCTTCGGGGAGTAGTTATTAACGTCAAGCCAGAGTTTGAAGATATAAGAAATATATCTCGGATTACAGGTTTGCCTACAAAGAGAATATTGGATTTGGTCAGGTCTGAAACAGTTCAACGTTTTGGAGAGATGTAGATTGTATTCAGAAGAAAAAAATCTTTTTAATATCGTCGAATGGTTCATGAATAACAAGAAGCCTGTCGTTGTCGCACTCTCTGGAGGAGTAGACAGTGCGGTGGTTGCATTCGCTGCGAAGAAAGCTTTTGATAGCGATGCGATTGCTATAACTGCCAATTACGATACACTCTCAAATGAAGAATTAAATTCAGCCAAGAATACCGCCAAGGAATTAAATATTACACACAAGGTCATTGACTATAGCGAGCTGGCCAACCCTAGTTTCATAAAGAATGACGGATCAAGGTGTTATCATTGCCGCGCAGAGCTGGCAACTCATTTAGTAGAAGAAGCGCGAATATTAGGTGCTGGTATGATAGTTGACGGAACACAAATGGATGATCTGTCCGATGTGAGGCCAGGCATCAAAGCATTGAAAGAAAATGGGATAAGAAGTCCCCTTGTTGAATGCGGGATTGATAAAAATCAAGTTAGAGCGATAGCACAATGGTCTGGCCTCTCTGTCCACAATAGACCTTCGAACTCATGTCTGGCCTCAAGAATCCCAAAAGGAACAACGATTACGTACAACAAGTTACGGAGAATAGAAAATGCCGAAACAATTGTGAAGGCTCTTTTTGCTGTATCACAGGTTCGAGTGAGGGATCATAACGAGATTGCACGGATTGAAATCCCAAGTGAGGAATTGAGCAAATTATTCGATACGACAAAACTCCAAACCCTAGACCAGCAAATCAAAAAGCAAGGATTCAGGTTTGTAACTATTGACACAGGGGGGTACAAGTCAGGGAACCTTTCCTTATTTCCTCCTCAGGGAGTGAGATGAACTTACTAAAAGATACCGGATTTCGTAGAATTTACCTCGACAACGCAGCGTCTACCCCGCTTATGGACGAAGCCTTCAATGAAATGATCCCATATCTGACTACCCATTATGGCAATCCATCCTCACTACATGCCTTTGGGTACGAATCTAACAAAGCTATAGAATTAGCTAGGAAACGCGTATCTTCAGTAATTGGGGCCAAGCCTTCCGAGATAATCTTTACTAGTAGTGGAACAGAAGCGGACAATATCGCAATAAAAGGAGCGGCATATTACGTGCGAAAACGTAATCCTTACAAAAACCATGTAATTACAAGCGCAATTGAGCATGATGCCGTGCTAGAATCGTGCTTTGACCTCGAAAATAATGGATTCGAGGTATCTTATCTGCCCGTGAATCGGGATGGACTGGTTCATAAGGAAAGACTTGCGGAATTAGTATCTGACAAGACTGCTCTTGTGAGCATAATGTTAGCAAATAATGAGGTCGGAACTATCCAGCCCATTCAAGAGCTGGTGAAAATTGTGCGTGAAAGATCAGAATTTATCCTATTTCATACTGATGCAGTCCAGGCGCTAGGTAAGATACACATTAGCTGCAGGGAAATGGGAGTAGATTTGATGACCCTTTCCTCGCATAAGATTAATGGACCAAAGGGAGTTGGGGGATTATATCTAAGGGACGGATCAAGAGTCATTTCTTTAACCTCGGGGGGAGGACAAGAAAAGGATCTGCGATCAGGAACCGAAAACGTCCATGGAATTGTCGGGTTCGGAAAAGCATGTGAAATGTTAATGCAAAGAATTGACAGCATTAATAAAGCTATCAGCAGATTACGCGATATCCTAGTAAAGAGAATAATTAGCGAGATACCCTTAGTTCGTTATAACGGACCCAGTGACTCAGATATCAGACTTCCAAATATCGCACATTTTACGTTCTTAGGTATCAATGGTGAGGATTTACTCATAAAGCTAGATGAATATGGAGTAGCAGTCTCAACTGGCTCAGCATGCTCCATGAGAACACAGAAGGAATCACACGTCTTAAGGGCAATGGGATTTGATCTACCTGAGATTTCAGGTTCACTTCGATTGAGCTTAGGACCATACAACACAGAAGATGAAATTGATCGTGCCATAACCGTCTTAAAAGTAGCTGTCGCGGAGCTTCGTGAGGTTTCCCCTGTACGAAACACAAACATTGACAAGTTCAAACCGAAATCGTTATAATCTTTTTGTTCGTGGTGATAAACTATGTCTAATAATTCTGTGTCCTCAATAACGAGGGTGGGAAGAATGGCACCAGATTTTGAGCTACCAGATATTAATATGAATATGCATAAGCTTTCTGACTATAGGGGCAAGACGCTTGTGATCGCGTTCTTTCCAGCCGCAGAATCTCCAGTGTGCACATCGGAGATGTGCAGTTTCAGAGATTCTCTGAAGGAACTTATGGAGCTTGACGCAAAGGTAATTGGCATTTCTGTAGATGGACCATTTGCAAACAAGGCTTTCTCCCAGAATAGGCAGCTGACTTTTCCTCTATTGAGTGACTATAAACGAGAGACCATAAACAAGTACGGCATCGTAATGAATAACCTCGGTAACTTGAAAGACTATGACGCAGCAAAACGATCTATCTTTATCGTTGATCCAAAAGGAATAATTCAATATGAGTGGGTTTCCGACAACCCTTTAGTCCAGCCGAACTACGAAGAAATTAAATCATCGCTAGAAAAGAAAAGGTAGTGTAAGTTTCGATGAAGCTAAATTAACCTGGATATTTGTTTGCTAGGTTGAAAATATGTGATGCTATTCCAAGCTAGCTATGACATCATATCTAGCAACAGTAGCCCCTTGATTCACTTTGATTTGCTTTATATTTCCGTCCTTGTGAGCTTTTACAGCCACCTGCATTTTCATCGACTCTAATACTACTATTGGATCTCCTCTCTTAACGGGAGAACCTATTTGTGCAAGAATGTTAACTACCCTGCCAGGAATCTGACTCTTTATATCCTTATCTCCCCCTTCTCCTCTTTCCTCATCGGATAAGGATTTCTTAAGTATCTCTTGAAGCATTGGGTGTCTCTTTATCACAGCAGGAACATCGTCGACTAACAACTTAGTCTCTTGAGTTTCGAATCCGATAATTTTTGCGCAATGGTATCTATTATCCATGATGAATTCTATCTCGTTACTTGTGATCCGTAATAGTGTAATTTCATGCGCTTCCTTATCTATCAATACCGTTATGGTATTTTTTCCAGATGTCTGCACTACTTCAGCCTTTAACAGATCTTTAGAAGAACCAATTCTTAAATCCAAGTCACGTTCCCCTTTTGTGGTGAGATGTTAGGCCAGTCCAACTTGCAGAAGACCTAGCGGAGTGCGAGCTCGCCTCCTTTAATTTTGAATCCTGTTTGAATTCTGAGTGCAACAACAAGGCAGCAACTGCTGCATCCGCATTCTTCCTCGCCTCCTTTTCGGTAGCTTCAATCATCTTCTGTATTAATCCATATCGTTCTAGGTAATCTGTCGAAAGTCTTCCTTGGATAAAGTTAGGCTCGTCTAGTATTGTTTTAAAAAGCGGAATGGTCGTATTAACTCCTTCAATTCTAAACTCTCTCAGAGCCTCTCTTTCCCTAATTCGAGCTTCTTCGAAGTCCCTTCCCCACGAAATAAGCTTTGCAACTAAGGAATCATAATATCCCGAAACACTGCAACCGGGATAGAGATAGGAATCAACTCTCACACCGGGACCATAAGGCAAGTTACAATCTGGGACGGGCCCTACAGAAGGGGCAAAATCTAGAAATGGATCTTCGGCATTAATCCTGCATTCAATTGCCGCTCCTTGCATCTTCAATTCCTCTTGCTTGAAATCTATTTCTTCACCTTGTGCAATTAGTATCTGGAGTTTTACTAGATCTAGTCCCGTTACCAATTCGGTTACTGGGTGTTCTACTTGCAGCCTTGAATTTATCTCAATAAAGTAAAATTTTCCTTCTTTATCTCTCAGGAATTCGGCTGTTCCGGCATTAAGGTAATCCACGGCCTGGGCAGCTCTGACAGCTATTTCGCCTACTTCTTCTCTTATTCTAGTATCAACCACAGGAGACGGTGAAAGTTCTATCAGTTTTTGATGTCTTCTCTGGATTGAACATTCCCTTTCAAATAGGTGTCTTCCATTCCCATGAGAATCGATTAATAATTGAAATTCAATATGTCTGATATCTTCCAGATATTTCTCGATAAAGAGAGCAGATTTCCCGAACGCGGCCCTAGATTCCTCCGAGGCCATTTCATATTCTTGTTTCAGCTGCTTTTCATCAGAGGCCATTCTAATGCCCCTACCTCCTCCTCCAAATGCCGATTTTAGCAGCACTGGATATCCGGCCTCAGCCGAGATATTGATGGCTTCTTGAACATCTTCTACGGTCCCATCACTTCCCGGTACGGTTGGAACTTTCGCATCTTTCATTATCACTTTGCACTTCATTTTGTCGCCGGTAAGTTCCATTGCCTTACTCGTTGGACCAATAAAAATAATATTTTCTTTTTCGCACTTTTCTGTGAAGCTCTCATTTTCAGATAGGAAGCCGTAACCCGGATGAATTGCATCCGCGCCCGCCTTCTTTGCAGTTTCGATGATTTTATTGATGTTAAGGTAGCTTTCGGAAGGGGGGGCCGCACCTATATGGTAACATTCATCGGCGAACTTCACATGGAGTGAACGTTGGTCCTCGTCTGAATAGACAGCTATCGATTTGATCGACATATGCCTACAGGCTCTTATTATTCGTAGTGCGATTTCGCCGCGGTTAGCGATTAATATTGTGGATATCTTTCCGGTGATTTCACATCATCCCCTAAAGATTAATGTTCCCGTGCTTCTTTAGTGGCCCTGTTTCCCTTTTGTTTGTTAGACTTTCGAGGGCACGAATGATGTATGGCCTCGTTTCCATAGGGTCGATTACCACATCAATGATACCCTTTTCAGCCGCTATATAGGGGTTGGCGAACTTGTTTCTATACTCTTTTGCGAGCTTTTTCTTTGTCGCTGAAGCGTCAGGCGACTGCTTCAAATCTTTGCGATGTATAATCGTGATCGCTGCTTCGGGACCCAAAACTGCTATCTCAGCGGTTGGCCAGGCGTAGTTGACGTCAGACCTGAGATTCTTGCTTCCCATAGCAATATATGCTCCCCCGTAAGCCTTTCCGATTATGCATGTTATTTTAGGTACCGTAGCCTCACAATATGCGTAAAGGAGCTTACTCCCGTGTCTAATTATTCCGTTGTGTTCCTGGTCTGCCCCCGGAAGATATCCTGGTGTGTCTACTAACGTTACTATTGGGATGTTATATGAATCGCAGAATCGTATGAATCTTGCTGCTTTATTAGAGGAGTTAATGTCTAATGCGCCGGCCAAATATGATGGCTGATTAGCAACAACTCCGACAGTTCTACCATTCATTCGTCCAAACCCTACAATAATATTCTCCGCGAACAACTCATGGACCTCTAAGAAATCCCCCGCGTCTACAATCGAGCTTATTATTTTTTTCATATCATATTGTTGATAGGGATTCTCCGGAAGGGTGTTTATCAAATTTGGTTCGATCCGATTCGGGTCATCAGTACCATCAACCAAAGGAGGTTCCTCAGTGTTATTCTGGGGTAAGAAAGACAATAGGCTTTTAATTTTGTCCATGCATTCAAATTCATTTCTAGCAATGAAATGTGCCACTCCTGACTTTGACGCGTGTGTTCGGGCCCCTCCTAATTCTTCAAAAGACACGTCCTGGCTTAGAACCTCTTTTACGACTTCTGGTCCTGTGACAAACATCTGTCCAACGTTCTCCACCATAATGACAAAGTCTGTCATCGCCGGAGAGTATACAGCACCTCCCGCACATGGCCCTATACTTGCTGTAATCTGGGGAATGTATCCCGATGCAAGGGTGTTATGGTAAAATATATCACCATACCCATCTAGGCTTAGTACACCTTCTTGTATCCTTGCGCCGCCTGAATCGATTATGCCGATTAGAGGAGCTCCGACTTTCAACGCCTGATCCATTAATTTGACCACTTTCCTGCCAGCCATTTCGCCAAGAGAACCACCCAAAATTGTAAAATCGTATACGTAAGCGAAAACGAGGCGACCGCCAATACGTCCGAAACCTGTTATCACGCCATCACCATGGTATTTTTGACTCTCTGATTCGCCCCTATGAATGACATATTTGTCAATTTCTACAAATGTCAGAGGGTCCATCAATAGGTCAATTCTCTCTCTTGCAGTTAGCTTTCCCTTTGCATGTTGTGCAGCGATCTTCTCCTCGCCTCCTCCAACCTCAGACGCTTTTTTCAGGTCGTATAATCTCTTAATTTTCTCCTCATGCATGACGGTGTAAATATTCCGAGAAGTTAGATATATAAATTGATTAGAAAGGTTGGATAACTAATTAGAAAATTTTTACGGAATTTGGTTCGTCATAAATCGGGTTGGATTAATTTTCACTCTCTAAGACCGCTACGGCCCCCACGAGCTCTTCGGAAGTATCCCATCCCAAGATTGTAGTTTTCGAAGAGAGACCGCAAAGTCTCTATCTCCTCTTCGATTTTTAGCATGTCCACGGTATTGCCACGTTCGTTCTTTTTTAATTCTTCTAACTTTTCGCACTTGTCAATGATTAATTTTCCTAAATTGCGTTCATATTCGGTAGCCAAATGATGAGTCTAGGCCAGTTCTTCTAATAATCTTTGCTCCGATCGCAAGACGAAGAAACCCTTCTACATAACCATAAGGTGATCGGCAACATGCGTTATGGATATGATTTTACTGGAAATCACCATGTGAATACATCGAACCACGATTAGGCTCTCTCATCTAAGACAATCCGACTGGATAAAGGGAGTATTACACCTACATTGGATGAATCCTGGTTTACCTCATATCAAGTAATCTACCACAACACAATGTGTTCTACTAGGTATTCTCTTCGTAGGTTACTATGGATTCAGTGAAAGGTTTCAATCTTCTGATGCCATAATAGGCAAGTCTACCTGAATTTCAGACCTGTTATTGCTTTTATAAGAGATTCACTCGCCTTGGGCTCTAGGCCCAATCCTTCGACAAATCTCGAAATACTGAATCCGTGACGCAGCAAGATGTGGAGAAGATAAGGAACATATGTCGCACTCAGTTTACTCACAGAAGTGTTAGCCTCATCAGCTAAAATATCGATTAAACCTCTTATTGCAAGATGTCTAGAAATCAAGGGGGCGGATATTTGCCAAGGCAAGCTGTACTGGCTGTACTTTAGCATTTGGCCCGAGAGTGCGTTGAACAGGGCGTATGACAATATATCATTCAAGTACTTCAACAGAGTCCAGTGTCTATTCTTATATGCCCTCCCAACTATCGTGTCGCACATCGATATCACGTCAAGTGCTTCCGCCATCTTTTCTGAATCAATGTTGGAATTTACTAGTGAAGAAAAAAATGCATATAGAATATCTTTTCGCCTATCTTCAGGTGATTGACCGAAGCGTGGATCGGAGTACCCTCCGTCAACACTCATTAAAATCTGCTTAGCTTCAACTATCGTATTAGCCGTAGAAAAATTAGCAACAGCCTGGGCTATGTCAATCTCCAAAGGCAAATCTCGGGCAGACTCGTATCCTGACATCCTAGCCTGCGAGATATTCAGTAATGATCTGAGATCTCCATTAGCGGTCTTCAAAACAGCAGCTTTATCTTCGAATCTCATATTTCTTTTCTCAAGTTCTAAAATGCGGTCAAGGTAGAGTAGTAGGAGGCTAGGATGCACTCTATCAAATTCGACAACTTTACAGAACTTGGCCAGCCCTTTCAATTTAGAATCTTTAGTGTTAGAAGCCATGAGAATAGGTACGGTTGGCTCTTTGATTAGTGCTATTAGAGATTCTATCCCGCCGGCGTCCTGCCTCCCAGAAATTCCGTCAATTTCATCTAAGAATAATAGTGTTTTTTCCGCAATTAGAGATCGGTTTGTCAAAATCGGGACAATAGTCTCCGTGAGGACAGCCCTGTTACGCGTGTCGCTTGCATTCATTTCTATTAGATCATAGCTATATTGATACGCTAATGCCTTAACTAGGGTAGTCTTCCCTACTCCAGGAGGACCGATCAGTAATATTGGCCTTGTACCATCGACCCAATTCATAAGCCACTTAATCACGCTCATTCTCGCGGCTTCATTACCTACCATATCTTGTATATTGGCAGGTCTGTAAACATCAGACCAGATCATGGCACCCCGTCCTGAAAGAGGACAACAGTTATCAAAGGCAATTCAAAGTGGCGTGAGGTCATTAAATCCTTAAGGGTATGCTTAAATTCTTGTGTAGTAAGGGGTATAAATCTCTCCTGTTAAGATCATTGTACCAATATTGGTTATAATGACTTACAGTCAAGAACAGAAACTCTAAAAATGGCTTATATTCGAAATCATGAGGCAACATTTCCAGACTCAGCCTAGCTTCGTTCAGATAGCTCTCACTTTTCTTCATTGTTAGCTCAAAAGACTTCTTGACGTCATTTGTTGCAAAAAAGAAATATAATGGCCAAGAGGGAGTCTTTATTGCCCCGTTCTTTATCGCATCTTGAATCTCATTACCACATCCGACTGATTCTCCGGCTTTTGCCATCCCGAAACTAAAAATCTCACTCAACGGTTTCATATTCAATGCCATATTCCTGCCGGCCGTTCCCAATACGGCACGGTATTTCTTGTAGCAATCGATCATGTTTTCGTCATTTATGGAATCGGGTTTCATCTTTAGCTTCGTATCTATTGATTGGCCAATTCTAGCTTCTTTAAACCCATCCTCAAACGACCTCAGCATTACATCACCACCTTGAGATATCTTCTCTCTGGCTATTTCCAAAATATAGGGATTCATTAGCCTATAATCATCAAGATACTCGAGATCTTCATCTCTATCTATGATCCTATCCATTGGCTCGCTAAGATCTATTGCAATAAGATGACCATCAACTATCGCATTTTTCGTATCGATAGGTATATTTTGTTTGTAATATAATGAAGCTGCATCAAACAAGGCTTCTAGCACTGGAAACGTCATTTTGACAAAATTGGAGTTCAAGATCCTATTTACTCTGTCCGCCAGAATTTCAGGTTTAGATAGCTTCGCCCTTATGTCGGATATCTTGTTGTCCTCTAGTGCGAGATCTGCTGATGCTGTTTCCTCTACGAATTTTTTCATCGTACCCAATGGATTAGGATCTGAAATAATCTGGGTATGCAGCGATAGAAGAAAGCGTTTCGTAAAATCCTGAAATCGGTCCTCCGTATTGCTGTTGTATTTGTAGAATTGTTTGTATCCTTTTTCTCTAAGTATCCCTTGTTTTAGGATCTCTTTGCCAGCCTTTGTGCCCATTAGTGCAGATTTCTTGAATAGGAATTCGTCTTTACTACTCATCGATACCGTTTGAGTAATATTATCTCGTTATTTAACTTTGATTTTGATAGAATTCTAGTACCAATCTTCCAATTAGTTCGTGTTTTTTAGAGACAAACCTTTACTTGGTTTAATGCCTGAGATTGAATCTTCAATGGATCTCTATAAATTTGCTTTTATGATCGCAGTAGGATGAGTGTACCCCTAACGTGATGACATAGCTATACGTTCTTGCTCGTTTTTTTTCTTTATTGCATAACTTGACATATCGTTTGCAGATGCCAACATAATCTCTCTTGCTAATACTTCCTCTATCGACTGCAAGGTGGAATAAGTCGATACTCTTACCCCTTCCGCTATAAATCGCAGGGCCAGATCTACCCTTCTCAGTGGAGCAACGTCTACTGAGACATGGTAGACTACTCCTCCGTATACTATCCTGGTTGTGTCTTCATTAGGAGAGGCGTTTTCAACCGCTTTTACTAGTAATTCCATAGGATTCTTTCCGGTTTCTAGGTTTAGAATGTCAAGCGCCGCTTCTATGGTTTTAAATATTTTTGCCTTCTTGCCTCCCATCCTTCCAGTATTTTTCGCATACCTCTTGCCAAAGTGAAGCAGCTTATTTGCCAGGCGTTCCACAATGTGAACTTCAGCCTTTTTCATCCGTTGATGTTCGTGTCTGCCGAAGGTATTTGGTATGGCAACTGCTGGTTTGAGTGATATTACGTTAAGCAGTCCTGGATCGTGCACTTCAATTTTCCGAATGTCCCACTTGTTAAATAATAAAACATTTGGTTGGTCTTTGGATGGCATGTGCTATCTCCTTGGCTTCTCCTTTTTGCCCTTAACAAGCTCTAGAAGTGATACCCCGTTTACTTTGAATACTCTCCATCTAACTCCGGGAATGTCCCCCATTGCGCCACCCATAGATCCTCCGATGCCCTCCAAGGCGACTTCATCATGTTCGTCAACAAAATTAAGCGCGCCATCCTTAGGCAGAAATGCAGTTACAGACTTACCATTCTTTATGAGTTGCACCCTAACGCATTTGCGAACTGCAGAGTTAGGCTGCTTTGATTCAATACCTACCTTTTCAAGGACAATCCCACGAGCCTGGGGTGCTCCTCCTAGAGGATTAGCCTTTTTATCAAGCATCAACATTCTTCTCTTATAATATTTATTTGCCCATCTAGCACGATTTCTTTTTGCTCTTAGCACCCTGCCTGCAAATAGGCCCAAAGGAGAATTTGCCATCACATATTCACCTTGTTATGGATATTAGGGGACTGCTCCGGACTTACAATGAGAAGGCTGGATATTTGGAAGTAACGCTTAGCTAACAATCTTGCCTTTTCTGCATTTCGTCCGTCTTTTCCGACAACAACACCTTTTTTCTTAGGATCGACAACTACTATGGCCTGTTTTGTTCCATCCATTTTCTCTGTAATTTGAATTTGCTGGATCATTTCCCCATTTAATATATTACTTATGAATTCAGGCGCTTCTTCGGAATGCTCTACCAATTCAACCTTTTTAGTAACAACATTTTGTAGTTGCTTAATGGTAGTTCCCCCTTTTCCAATAGCAAGCCCCATTTGCCCCCTATTAACAACAAAAATTACCCTGTCCATCCTAGTGTCAACTATGCAATCTCTGGCGGTCGCGTTAGTTACATTTTGGAACAAGGACATAAGTCGTAACTCATCAGAGGTTAACTTAATTTTTTCAGTCATCGATTGCTTCCTCTGAAACGGCTGTACCATATTTATCGTAAACATACGAAGCTGGTGTACGAAGTTCCATCATGAATATATTAATGATCCTCAAATTGATCCGTCTATAAAGGTTATCTGCTGTTTCCGCCAATAGACGAAATTGAAAAATAAAAAGAGGCAGAATGACTGACACTTGCTAGATTTCGTGGACTGGGGTGAATTCGTAATAGCTTCGTGAATTGTTCTAAAAAAAGGCTCAACAGAAATCCCAGGTCGGCTATACCAAGAACTAATGAGTTCGGATTTTTCCATCTCCATAATCAAATTACGTGAATTCTCCTATTCTTTTTCGCTCAGGATATCATTAATGTCCTCTATGTTTCCAGTTTTAAGGGATACTGCTGAAACCCTATATGGGACTCCGCACAATCTCGCAAGCTGCAACGAACTGCCTCTGAAATAATAAAGTGGAACATTTGAACTGGAAGCTTGAGCTTCCAGTTTCTCCCTGAGTTTCTGTTCCATAGATTCAGAAATAATTAAAAGTTTTGTACCCTTGATTGACTTCATGACCTCTTTTGTCCCAGCTTTATATTTCTTGGATGAAATCGCTTCCCTAGCTATCTTTTCTAGTTTCTTTACCATTCTCCTCTACCACACTCATGTACAAGTCTACCATTCCAGTTCCTACCGGAACAGTAGCCCCGACGATTACATTTTCTGTAACGCCCTTCAGTGCCTCAACCTGACCTTCTAACGATGCCCTTGCAATAGTCGGAACAGTTATTTCAAATGCAGCGCGCGCAAGCACCGATGTCTTTGTGCCTGCAATGCCGTGACGACCGATCTGTTGCAGGTAACCCTTCGATGTCATTAAATCTGCGACAAGCATAATGTGCCTAGTATCTACCTCAAGTCCCTGCTCTTCCAAGGTATTAGTTATTTCTTTTATGAGTGCTGTGCGCGCGGCTTCAATACCTAGCGTTTGCCATATTTCATATACATTATTGGTTGTAGACCTGGTCGTATCCACTCCCTCTATTGAAAGGACTTTCGCGAGGTTGGATCCGGCTGTTTGGATCACCCATTCCTCATCTTGCTTTACTATCGTCACCCTTTCAATGTCGGAGACACCCTTTACCCTTGTGTTTAGAAGTTTATTCCTCAAAGTTATGATAATTTGTGCGTCCGACTCTTCAGGGGTTGTTACTTTCATTAGATACCTCTTTTCATTCATGGAAATATCATATTTTTTCTTAGAACCCTTCAATATCTCATATATATCCTTGAAGTCAACCCCTCGTTCATTGAGCTTTTCTGGAGAAAAATACAAGCTAACTATTCCAGTGTAGTCTGTATCTGTTCTTTGTATCAGATCCCCTACTTTGGTGAAGATTATCTCTTGTGCTACTTCGAGGGCCCTTTCTCGTGAAACCCTGTGTTCCTTGTCCAGATAAATATCCATCGTCGGAGTTACTGGCTTCTTACGGGCATCTACTAACTCAATAAGTCTTGGAAGCCCAAGCGTGACGTTCCTCTCCTTAACCCCAGCGAAGTGGAATGTTCTTAATGTCATCTGGGTACCTGGTTCTCCAATTGACTGTGCTGTGACTACTCCCACTGCCTCTCCAGGTTCAGCCAGCGCACGCTGAATCAATTCAAAGGTCTTCTTTAGTACTTTTTCTACTCCATCTTTACTCAATCTATTCTGTGAAAAAGCGTTTTCGAGAGAGTTTATCATCTTTAGATTTAAGTTAGCTTCGTATTTAGAAAGGATGTTTCTAACCTCAGCTTCACTCGCCTTTCTTCCCTCATCTACCACAGATTCACTCTCGATTAGTCGAGAGATGTTAACTGCTTCACCATGGTCGCTTTTCGCTGGATCAACTCCGTCTTCTCCATACAGATACTGAATGATATTGCCATGAGGATCTCGTACTGTATGATCATACTCGATTTTCAAGTGCTCTAGTGCATTAATCAATCTTCTTTGCATGTACCCAGATTGTTGTGTTCTGACTGCAGTGTCTACAAGGCCCTCTCTTCCTCCCATGGCATGAAAGAAAAATTCCAGAGGACTGAGACCATCTCTGTAATTTGATTTAATGAAACCCTTTGAATCAGGATTACTATCATTTTTCTTAAAGTGAGGCAGGGATCTATTATGATACCCTTTCTGTATTCTTTTCCCTCTAATAGACTGCTGACCAAGGGCTGCAGTCATTTGGCCGATGTTAAGTGTTGAGCCGCGTGCTCCTGTGGAAGCCATGATTATTCCCGAATTTTCGTCAGGAAAAGCTCTATCAGCAGTTCTACCTGCCCTATCCCTTGCTCTTGACAGTTCGTTTACCACGTATAATTCTAAAGCTTCCTCCGGGGCAAGACCTCTCGTGAGAGGCAGACTTCCCTCGTTATATTGCCGAATTAGATCGTAAACCTTTTGATACGCTTTCTCAATGACAGTCTCAATCTCTTTTTTTGTGTCCTCGCTCAGCCACAGATCAGAGTATCCATACGTGAAGCCCCTATGTGTTATGAAAGTTTTGAGCATAACTAATATTGAATCCAGGAATCTCCCGGCACGATCATTGCCATAGTCTTTAACTATTCTGTGTAGTACGCTGTCAGGCTCCTCTGCTCCTATGGAAGCCTTATCGATGACACCACTAATCAGCTGGCCAGCTTTTATAACTACATCCTTGCCTTCTTTCTTAGTTGCCTTTGTCCATTTCGAGGTTATAATAAAATTAAAATCCCTAGGTAAGAATAATGAAAAGAGCTGTTTGCCCGAATAGACCTTCGTACCATTTTTGCTTATATCCGGCTCAGGCAGATTACCCTTGTAACCACCAATAAGTGCTAGGTTTGCAAATTCTTCTCGGCTTAAAGTAGTATCATCCCGAGTCAAAATGAAGGCTCCCGTAATGAAATCCCTTATGCCACCAATAATTGGTCCACCATATCTAGGGGAAACAAGCTGGTCTTGTACACGCATCAGCAGTGCAGCCTCCGCGCGGGCTTCCTCGCTCTGGGGTACATGAAGGTTCATTTCATCACCATCAAAGTCAGCGTTATAAGGAGGGCAAACCGCAGGGTGCAATCGAAATGTTCGATAGGGCAAGACTCTAACATAGTGGGCCATAATCGACATTCTGTGCAATGAAGGTTGCCTATTAAAAATTACAATGTCTCCATCCGACAAGTGTCTCTCTACCATGAAACCTGGGGCAATGGAATCGGCCAACACCTTCCTGTCGTTGACATAGTCAAGTCTTATCTTGACGCCATCAGGACGAATAATATAGTTGGCTCCGGGATAGATATTTGGACCATTTATTACGTGTTCCTTTAGCCTATCCATGTTCCACTGAGAGATAGTCTCAGGAATGGTTAGTTTCTTTGCTACGTCGACAGGTACTCCAACATTCGAAATGGCGAGGTTGGGGTCAGGAGATATTACTGTTCTACTGGAAAAATCTACTCTTTTTCCTGATAGAGATCCCCTAAATCTTCCCTCCTTACCCTTCAGCCTTTGAGTAAGTGTTTTAAGTGGTCTACCAGATCTATGATGAGCCTGCGGTATTCCTGAAACTTCATTATCAAAGTATGTCGTAACATGATACTGAAGCAAGTCTACCAGATCCTGAACGATCAAAGGAGGAGTTCCGGCCTCCTTACTTTCCTTGAGCCTTTGGTTTACGCGTATAATATCAACGAGCTTATGAGTCAAGTCATCTTCAGAACGTATTCCAGTCTCTAGAATAATCGAGGGTCTAACTGTTACCGGAGGTACGGGCAAGACCTGCAGTACGAACCATTCTGGCCTGGCAGTAGTGGGATCATAACCCAAGAGGACCAGATCGGCATCAGGAATATGTACAAGTCGTTCTCTGATTGTTATAGGGAGGAGTCTATTTTCACCCGCTTCTGTTTTTTCCACGAATATTGTCGGCTTCGTAAATATGAGATCATACTGTTCCTTTTGACAATGAGGACAAACCTTAACCTTCTTTGCTTTTTCTATAATTTCTTCCTTTATATTTTCCAAAGTAATTACAGCATAAGCGGCCTTGGTATCCCGGATGTTTTTGTACCGTGCTAGAATCTCAGTCGGCAATTTGATTTTATTGCAACTTCTGCATGTAATTAAGAGCAGCTTATGGATATCATCGATAAACGCTATATGGAGCACGGGTTCGGCCAATTCGATGTGGCCAAAATGCCCCGGGCACCTTGCAGACGTATTTCCGCATGTTGCACACTTTTGGCCTGGTTCAAGTGTTCCGAGTCTGTTATCCATTAACCCTCCCTGAACCGGCATTCCATCCTCATCGTAAGTTTCTGGAGCGGTTATTTCAGCAACACTAAACTTTCGGACTTCGACCGGAGACCAAATGCTGAATTTGATTCCGCCGAGAATTTTAACTGGTTCTTCCATCGCCACCAAGTCCACCTTTTTTCGTTAAGTTATACCTTCTCCTTTGTAAGCAGCCTGGGGGCTACATTCAGACTCATCATTTCTTGCAAGAGGAGCTTAAATGCATAAGCGATAACTACCGAAGATATCTTTGACTTTTCACCGCAAACCCTACATATGAAACGTCGCTGCTTAACATCATAATAGGCCAAGAGCCCGCATCTTTCGCATACGTTTATTTCGGCTTTATCTGACTCTTCAAGTAACCTGTCTTTTAGCATCATAGAGGCGCCATATGCAATCAGGCAGTCTCTCTCCATTTCGCCGAATCTGAGCCCCCCTCCTCTCGCTCTCCCTTCCGTCGGTTGTTTTGTGAGCATCTGCACTTGCCCTCTTGCTCTACTATGAATCTTATCTGCTACCATGTGATGCAATTTCTGATAGTAAACTACGCCAATGTACACATCTGCTGGGAATTTCCTTCCCGTCCGTCCGTCGTACATTGACTCCTTCCCAGTATACTTGAAACCATGCTTTTCTAGGACACTTTTCATGTTGTCAAATTTTTCTCCTAGAAATGCTGACCCATCTACTATCGTGCCTCTGAGAGAAGCCGCTTTCCCACCTAGTGACTCCATAAACTGTCCTACAGTCATCCTAGAAGGAAAGGCGTGAGGGTTTATCATAATATCAGGAACTACTCCATCTTCGGTATAAGGAAGATCCTCTTGATTCACTAACATACCGATTACTCCTTTCTGACCATGCCGTGATGCAAACTTGTCACCAATTTCTGGAACTCGCATGTCACGAACTCGTATTTTATACATTTTACCACCTTCGACAGACTGAGTCATTATGACAGTATCAACAACGCCGTTTTCAGATGGTCTTACACCAATCGACGTATCCCTTCTATATGGTCCCTTGACTTCAAATTCCTTATATTCTTCCATAAACCTTGGAGGAGAAGTTCTGCCAATCAAAATGTCTCCACCCGTTACAACGGCTTCATGCATAATTGCGCCGTCGTGCTCTAAAAGCCTGTACGCTTTCTCGCCCCTGTAACCCCTAATATTTGCATCAGAATCTGGGAGTTCGAAACTATCCTTCATTCCACCTGGATATTGCTTAGCCTCTGCTTCATATACCCGATAGAAGAAGGTTCTCCCAAGTCCTCTTTCGATAGACGATTTGTTGAAAACGATTGCGTCTTCAATATTGTATCCTTCAAATGGTATTACTGCCACTACGCAATTCTGACCCGTAGGACGATCGTCGAGGCCTAGCAAACTAATAGCTTTGGTACTGACGGTCGGTGTTTGAGGATATAGCATGAAATGTTGTCTGACGTAGGTACTCGCGTTCATTAATGGCGTTGAAAACCCTAGACTTTGTTTGGCCATCGCGCTTTCGTAGGTGTTTCTTGGAGATTGATTGTGTTCAGGATACGGGATAATCGAAGCACCTACCCCAAGTATTGCCGACGGGAATATTTCCAAATGGGTATGATCAACTTCGAGTTTGCTCTTATCCATGGAGATGTAACAATTTTCCTCTTCGTTTGCATCCACAAGCTCAATTATTCCCATGTAAAGAAGATCGGACCACGATAGAAACCGCTTGCTAATCTTTTCGATTATTTCTTCTGTAACCAGACTATTTCCTTCCCTTACAACAGATAAAGGTCTAAGAACCCTACCAGCATTACAACTTATGTAAAGTCTGTTAGTGGCATTCGGGTTCCCGGAAGAGTAAAAATAAACACCAACATGAGGGTGGATTTTACCTGACCGTCTTAGCCCTCTCAGGGTCTCTGACGTTTTCTGTCCATCATCAGCATATCCTATTAGCTTTCCATCAACAAAAACTCTTGCTCCCTTTCTCCTTAAATTTTCATTTGCCTCATCAACATGTTGTACACCGAGCTCGTATAACTTCTCAATAATTTCAGCCGGCGGAACGCTAACTGAAATTATCGCTGACAATGCTAAATTCTTTACCAGTCCACAATTTGACCCCTCAGGTGTTTCGGCTGGACAAATCCTTCCGAAGTGAGTGGCATGAAGGTCCCTTGCTTCAAAATTCGGTTGACTCCTACTTAGAGGAGACTGTATCCTTCTCAAGTGACTAATGGTTGACATATAGTTTGTCCTATCCAGTAATTGTGTCACGCCTACTCTACCGCGACCCCAGTTTCCCGTTGCTATCGCGTTGTTGAGCTTGTCAGAAATAATTCCTGGTCTAACTGCTGCTGCTACTGCGTTTATTCCACGCTTTTGGCCGGACCTTTCCAATTGGTATTTCATGTCCCTTATGAGATTTCTGAAAGCAGTCCTGAAGAGGTCAGCTAGCATTTGCCCTGCAAATTTTATAACCTTATTCCCGTAATGGTCTTTGTCGTCTGTATCTATCCATCCTAATCTAAGTTCGATGAGTTTACTCGCTGATTCACCTAGAAATAATGCTTTTTCATGTCTGTTGTCAGGATTCTTACCCAAATGGGGCAGCAACCCCCAATCAAGCAGAGTTTCTGCTCTCTTTATTTGGAACTCCTCTAACATTCCAGGGGCGATTCTCTTGCTAATATACACGATGGAATCACGACTCGTTTTAATTTCTCCTATCTTTTCGAATGAAGGTTCAAGTTCGTCTTGAATTGTTTCGTTCAGCGATACAGCATTTGCAATATCCTTGTCAGATTCCAGGCCGAGTGCCCGAATTAGGGTAATTAATGGTATGTCTACAGGAGATCCTGGAATCTTCGCAACGACTGAACCGTCGGGTCGCATTATGAGCTCAAGTTTAGCTCGATAACCAACTATAGAAGAGTATACTTTAGCCTTGTATAGCAAGGCCCCAGTGGTCTCTTCAGCATCAACTATGATCTTATTGTAAGAGAGGTCTTCAAGCCCGACAATAACGCGTTCAGATCCATTGATCACGAAATATCCGCCAGGGTCCCTAGGATCCTCGCCCAAATCGATAAGTTTTGATTCTACAAGATTGTGTAAAATACAAGCATTGGACTTGGCCATCACAGGCATATCACCTACGTGAATAAATCTAGACTCTAGAATTTTCCCGTCCTCGACTATGCTGCATTCTAACATGACAGGCGAGGCATAAGTAAGGTTCCGTAATCTGGCTTCTACGGGCGCCACATGTGTAATTGACCCATCAAGTTCCATTATTCTCGGTTGTTGCAGTTTTATCTTTCCCAATTTTATCTTGTAAGGATATTCGGCTGTTTCTATTTCGATCTCTCCGACTTCATCAATTATACTCTGCAGGCCTCGTTCCATGAACTCATTATATGAATTTAGATGCTGCCGGGCAACACCTTCTCTTCTTAAAATATCATTAATTAATGCCCACATTGAGAGAATCTCCCCACAATCAGAAATCAACCTTCTACAACATACCGGTAATATACACTTTCACCCGAAGTCGGACTCTTGCGAGTAATTTTGATAATGTCCCCGGGCCTTGGATCAAGATCCTCTATACCCTTATCACTCTGTAAGATATACGGGAGCTGATTTGGTTTCGTGTTATACTTCCTCAGTACATCCTCTCCTTGTTCTTTGGGTAGAATCTCGTGTTTTGGTTGATATATGTGATCAGTAATCTTGAGTATTTTTTTTTCAGATGACAATCCTTCCATTCTCCTTCGGCAAAATACCGGACCTCAAACATCGATATGGTATTGAAAACACACAAAACCATGAGAAGCTTTGCATAAATTACCTGAATGGTACGAACATATATAAGTATCAGATTTTGGGCAAACAGTTCGAAGTGATCTAGAGAATGAAATATACTATTTGATTTTAAGTCTACAGTTCTTTGTATTCCTTAATTTTCTATACCAAGTCATCCAGAATGGTCTCAAAATGTCTTCGAGGGTAACGAACCCGAGTCCCATGGAGTCCTTGGATCAAGTCTATATCTTTCTATTCATTTCTAATCTTACATGAATCCACCTGCTCCAATAACCCAGCACAATGTGTCTAGTCTGAGGCCTATGACCAGCCAACCATCAATCTGTTTGCTTACACGTTTGATCAGAGAGTAATGAATTCTATATGGCAAATTCAAATATACCGAATTTAAGTTCGATTGACGTAATGAAGCTTGAGATCGAATCTCAGTTGATGTTGCCAGATAGTTTGGAATCAACTAGACAGGTAGACTTGCCGAGATGTGCAATGACAGGTTCAGGTGATTCCTATATCGTTGCAGCAATAGCTAGCTATTTGTCAAAATATAAAATAACATGTTGTTATCCTTCAACTCTAATTTTAAACCCAGAGATATTAAGTAACAAGGAACTGTATATAATTTCGGTTTCCGGACGTACAGCATACAATATTGCCGCTGCAAAAATTGCAAAAAAAAACCATATCAAAACAACTGTTATCACAGCCGATCCGGAAAGTGAGCTGGGAAAGATCTGTGATGGAATAGTAAGAATAAATTACACGATGAAACGGACCTTGACAAGTGGAACTGCGAGTTTCTTTTTGAGTATGTTAACATGTCTTTCACTAATCACCAAAATAAAGTATAGTAGAAAGGATCTAAAGTTCGCCTTTGAAGCTGCAAATAACATGGTTGATGATTTGTTAAAAGAAATACCAAACGCGACATCCTCTATTCTATTCTTGGCTGACGGCATACTGTATCTTGTTGCATGTTACGCCTCTTTAAAATTGAATGAAGTTCTCGGTATCAGATCGTATCCATATTCGTTAGAGGACTTTTGCCATGCCCCTTTGTTTAGTATAAAGAAAGACGATAAGATTATAATCTTGGATGGGTACGAAAATAATTTCTACCAGTCTAAGATCATTAAGAATTTCGCTAGGAGACTGAAGGGATTAAACTATTCATTATCTTCTCTATATTTCTCCGCACCAACTTATCTGGACTGCCTATTTCAAGCCATCTTCTCTGTTCAGCTTCTATCGCTCAAAATGGGCCAACGAAATGGTATAGCAGATTGCTATTTCGTTCAAAACAACGATTTGTTAGGAGTAAGTTCTAGTTGCATATATTAAAGCATTTTTATCCTGTTCATTAGAGACTCGGTTGTTTTGATTAAAGGCCGAATAGCGAAAAATAATATGCATGTACTCAAGGTTCGAACCCCTGAAACACAAATAACCTTAGGGCAGTACAGAATAGAATTTGAGCTTTGTTGCTATTCAGTGAATCATATCTAAAGGCTATCCAGTTAGCATAGTATGTGGATCATACAGAACCTTAAGTCATATTGAGCTCATTTAGTACTGATCTGTATAGGTTCGAAACAAGCGTAACATCACAAAGCCTACTAAACATAGAGTTAATATTAGTTGTAGTCGGTTAGACTATGACCTCTAAAAATTAGCTGAGAACTCGAAGAAGACCAAGATTTGAGAGGTGAACTACCGTTTTTGTATAAAATTCTAGAAAATTGACATGAACAGGTATATATATAGTCGTATTTAAAGCGACTATTATGCCGCAAACCAAGCCGATTGTGAGCATTGAAAACGTCGTTGCCTCAGCAACCGTTAATCAAAACGTGAATCTTAATTTGATTACTCAGATTTTTCCAGATGTTGAATATCATCCCGATCAGTTCCCCGGACTCGTTTTCCGATTGAAATCCCCCAAAACTGCAACTCTGATTTTTAGCTCAGGCAAGATGGTTTGCACTGGTGCAAAATCTGAAGACCAAGCAATAAAAGCTGTAAAAAACGTGGTTCAGAAGCTGAAGAAAGGCGGTATCCCCATTGAACATGAACCCATTATTGAAATCCAAAACATTGTAGCATCGGCCAGTCTTGGAGGTAAAATACATTTAGAGCTAGCAGCGCGGGTGCTCCCTCGTAGCATGTACGAACCAGAACAATTCCCAGGACTAATTCATAGGATGCTGGATCCCAAGACAGTAATCCTACTTTTTGCTAGCGGTAAATTGGTTTGTACTGGAGCTAAGAAAGAAAGCGAGGTTTACAGAGCAGTTCACAATCTTCACACTCTTTTGGAAGAGAAAAATCTTATGATTTACGAAGGCTGAACCCACTTTGTGTAATACCATTTTGATCATCGTCGAGTCATCTTGATATTCAGGTTCTATTGTTTACGTAATAGAAGGGTGAACACTGGCTATGATGAAGGAACAAACATGGGCAGAGGAATACCATGACCTCCCGCTGAATTTCCAATATTTTTAAGATGCCCGAAATCTGGCTGCGCTATGGTACAACAGATATACCTCTCGACATCCGGTTTGAAAATCTAAACAAGAACCTAGAACCAACATCATCTCATTTACGGGACGAACAAGTACAGGATAAGCTTCAAGAAATCCCGCTGAAGGATAACTGTCTCTTTATCGTCTTGTCTTCCTCAGAATTAACCAGACGCGTTCTGTCGTGGATTGTTGATTCGGCAACCAACAAGAGGTATAATGGAATTGGTATCATGACACTTCCTAAGCTAAAAGACTTTATCGATCTACGGAATGAGAAATATACTACTACTGCACTGAACGCAAGCGATTTTCTCTCCTTGAACGAGACCATAGCCAAGTTCCAAACAACTTTTTTCTTGTCCCATTCCGCTTACGACCCTGTCTTTGGTTTCGAGGGTACACCCACACACCTTGTACGCAATTTTAATAAAGAAATGATGTCCGAAGCTATTAGGTTAAGAAGTGACGATCTGCCTACCCCCGGCATTGAATCAGAGCCTTATCGCTTGGCGCTATCTGTGTGTGAGAAAGTTAATGCGACCTCAATAGAAATTGTAGGATCCTCCAATATGCTGCTCGACATGTATTACGGTCCAATAACGGAAAGCTTTAGAAAAGCCACCTCAAGACTAAGGGAAGATACTTTAGTAGAATCAAATCAGGTGAAATCTGAGATTATCAGCCCTGGTTGTGATCCTTTTCACCATTATACTTTGACCGAGTCGCTTAATTGCTTGTGGAATTGTATTGATATTCTTAGTGAAGGCGGTTCGGTGGTTTTACTCTCGGAAGCGAGAGGGGGTCTGGGTTCTGAAGCTCTTGAGACATTCGTGCATGGGAGGCCACCCATTCCTTCGTCATCTGAAAATGAGAGAATAACTGACGGCAAGGAACACCTAATATTTTTGGAAGCCATGCGAAAGAAATATGATATAGGGGTAGTTTCCACAATTCCACAGTATTATCTCAAAACCAAACTCGGGTTAGATACCTTCGATGGTTTGAGGCAAGTAATGACAAAATTATTATTGAAGTATGGTAAAAACCACAAGGTGACGTTGGTGTCGGAAGGCCGCTCCACTCATGCAAGAATAGACCCCAGTTTATAGAGAGTACCTAGGCAGTCAGATATTGTGAAGATGGTATTCTAATTCAGATTCTATAGCAGACAGAATCATTAATAGAATAAAGTATCTATTGAAAGACGAAGTGCGCGAACTGAGATTGACCTCGTATAAGGATGTCGGAATTAATAGAAGGGTTGTGGAGAAATATCATAAAGCTATCGGTCATCTGATTACATCCACTCATAGCAACTCTGCGGGAGTAGTGGTTCTCCCGATAATTGGGCATTATGCGGGTCTTATCGAGATTGGTAACAGCATATTTGCACTCCATTCGGATGGAGTCGGCACTAAGGTAATAATTGCTCAGCTTATGAGGAGGTATGATACAATTGGAATTGACTGCGTTGCGATGAATGCTAACGATGTGATCTGTGTTGGGGCGCGCCCTATTGCATTCATTGATTACATCGCATTAAAATCATCTAATAATACTCTTGTCAAGGAAATACTAAAGGGTCTGGTGAAGGGAGCAAGATATTCTGAGGTTACAATTGTCGGAGGAGAAACTGCTATTCTCCCAGATATTATATCGGGGGTGGATGAGACACACGCCTTCGATCTGGCCGGAACGGTACTAGGAGTCTTAGAAACCGGGGAGAGACCAGTTCTCGGCAATAGTATTCAAACTAATGACGTCATTCTGGGAGTAGAAAGTAGTGGACTACATTCTAATGGTTACACTCTGGCAAGGAAGATACTATTGTCAAGATACTCACTTAAGGATCAACCATCGTATATGTCCAAATCAGTGGGTGAAGAATTGTTGGTTCCAACAAGGATTTATGTAAAACCAGTACTTGAAATTTTGAAGTCCCGTTCTTCCATCACTGTACATGGTTTGGCTCATATCACAGGTGGGTCGTTTACAAAACTTCTTCGTCTCAATAATAGGAAGAAATACTTCCTAACCAATCCACCACCTCCATTTGGAATATTTAAGCAAATCGCAGTTGATGGCCCAGTAGGCTTGAAGGAGATGTATAAGACCTTCAATATGGGAATTGGGTTTTGCTTAATCGTCCCGAGAGAATCGATTTATTCCATTTCTAAGATATTTCATAGGCACCGCATGTCATGTGTCGAGATTGGTAAAGTTGAGGGTACTGGGAAAGGAGAGGTAAGCGCCATCTTGAATGGTAAACGGTATTTGCTTGCAAAATGAAGACTTATACCAAGTAGTTAGAACGAATTCAAGACTATATAAAATCGTACACAAAAACTCATATTCGATCAAGGCTCCTTTTTCAGCTATTGGACCGTAAAAGGAACCAAACAGTACAGGAATCCCAATTTACGAATTCACCAACAGGTGAAGAACTCTGCAGGGAAATAGCCATGGAATTAGAAAGTCTTCAGAACCCCAACATGAAAGAGGTGATTGCTGTTATTAAGAAATCATGTTCAAAACACAGAGTCCGGTTCATACCTGGAAATCAGAGCATCTTGAGATATGTTAGCCATCATAGTATAATTAGAAAACTATTAAAAGTAAGACCGGTGAAAACCGCGTCAGGGGTGGCAGTGATAGCTTTGATGCCGAAGCCTTTTCCCTGTCCCCATGGGAAATGCATTTACTGTCCTGGGGGGGTGGAAGTGAATGTACCAATGAGCTATACCGGCACTGAACCGTGTGCTAGATATGCACAACAATTTGATTTTGATCCGTTCAAACAGATACAGTCTAAACTAAAACAGCTTTATTTGAGGGGTCACGGCGTAGACAAGATAGAATTGGTTGTAGTAGGTGGCACTTTCCCATTTTTCCCAGTAGAATACCAAAGAGATTTTGTCAAATCAAGTTTTGATGCTCTAAACGGTATCCGCTCCAGAAACCTGAAGGATTCGATGGAGACTAACGAAAAAGCGGGGAACAGATGTGTGGGGTTCACGGTTGAAACTAAGCCCGACTATTGCAAGTCCTCACATGTAGATACAATGCTAGAACTGGGCATGACAAGAGTTGAAATTGGGGTGCAGTCACTGCAAGAAGCCACATATAAGCTGGTAAATCGAGGACATACATTACAAGATGTCCATGAATCATTCCAAATAGCTCGTGATGCTGGCTACAAAATAGTTGCACATATGATGCCTGGTCTACCCGGTTCAACACCTACAAGGGACATTGAAGACTTTTACAAGCTGTACAATGATCCCTTCCTTAAACCGGATATGCTGAAGATTTATCCAACGCTAGTATTGAAAAATACTGGACTTTATAACTTACATAAGAACGGTAAGTACGAAGCTTACTCCGATGATGACTACATAAGAATACTCGTAGAAGTGAAGCGAGCAGTTCCTTCGTGGATTCGAATTATGCGGGTACAAAGAGAAATTGAGAATAAGTACATTGTCGCTGGACCAAGAAGTGGAAATCTGCGACAATCTGCACTCCAGAAACTGAGCGAACTTGGACAACGATGTCGTTGCATCAGATGCAGAGAATCTGGCCTCCAAAAAAGCATGTTGTTCCAAGAAAAAGAGATTCGTTTGACAAGAGATGATTATCTCGCATCAGGTGGAAATGAGGTATTTCTCTCCTTTGAGAGCAAAGATAAGTTTACTCTATTAGGATTTTTAAGGCTACGAATTCCGGCCTTTCCGCATAGGCCAGAGATTAGAGGACTGGACAATTTGGGATTTGGTGATTCTGCGATAATAAGAGAATTACATGTTTACGGTGTTTCCGTGGATATCGGATGCATTCCAGGAAACGATTCATATCAACACAAGGGCTATGGATTGAGACTAATGAAAGAAGCGGAGCGGATTGTAAGGGATGAATTCGGCCTGAGACGAATTTCAGTTCTCAGCGCCATTGGCACGAGAGATTATTATAGGAAAATTGGATACTCTAAAAACGGTCCGTATATGACCAAGTTCTTGTGATGTATTTGCAGAGTCCGGATAGTGAAATCGTTGGCAAGGGCACTTGGATGGATAAAATTGCCTATTCAATAATCAATAGAGAGAGGAACCTAGGCAGACCGATGAAGCTATTAAGAGTCGAGAGCGGTCTAGGCGCCTCTGGTATTCCGCACATTGGAAGCATGGCTGACGCAGTCAGGTCTTACGGTATTTCTATGGCCTTGACGAATTTAGGATATAATTCTGAACTAGTTACATTCTCCGACGATATGGACGGATTAAGGAAGATTCCTGATGGGTTTCCACCATGGTTAAAGGAATATATCGCTAAGCCTGTGTCTACGATTCCGGATCCACTAGGAGCATGTCATAGGTCTTACGGTGATCACATGACTGATTCTCTACTGAAGGGTCTAGATACTATTGGAGTCAAGTATAAATTTTTAAGCGCAACTGAGGTTTACCGTAGAGGGACCTTCGTAGACCAAATCGAAACGATTCTAAAGCAATCTAAAAAGTTAGGTCAGAAGATAGTAAAACTTGTCGGTCAGGAAAAATTTGTCGAAACTCTACCCTACTTTCCAATCTGCGAATCGTGTGGAAGGTTGTATGTTGCTCGAGCAAAGGTGTATCACGATGAATTGAAAAGTGTATCTTATAGTTGTATTGGTGCAAAAATAGGGAAAAATTTTATCCAAGGTTGTGGTAACACAGGGAAAGTCGACATTGTAAAAGGACAGGGAAAGCTAGCATGGAAAGCTGAATTTGCGGCAAGGTGGATGGCTTTGGATATCAGGTTTGAAGCTTTTGGTAAAGATATAATGGATTCGGTGCGTGTCAACGACTGGGTCTCAAACGAAATTCTTTCCTACCCTCATCCGTTGCACGTTAAATATGAGCTATTTCTAGACCGCACTGGAAAGAAGATAAGCAAATCAACTGGAAACGTCCTTACGCCCCAGAAATGGTTGCGATACGGAACACCAGAATCACTAATGCTACTCTTCTTTAGACGAATAGTAGGAACCCGGCTCATCGGATTACAAGAAATTCCACTACTTATGAATGAATACGACTTGTATGAAGACGTTTATTTTGGAAGGAGTTCGGAAGGAAATATCGCTAAGCGTATGAAAATAAACGGCATTTATGAATATGTGAATCACCTAAAGCCTCCGAAATATCCTGAAGATCACATTTCTTACGAGTTTCTAGTTCAACAAGGTTCTCTATTTTCATTACAAGAAAGAGAGGAGAAGGTGCTGCAACGACTTGAAAGGTATAAAATGATAAGAAAAAAGACTGATAGTCTAATACGAAAAATTAGGCTTGCTTCCAACTGGATAGAAGATAAAATAGTTGATGGGCACCAGGTTTTGACCATATCATTTAACACGAACGAAAAAAAAGCATTAATTGAGCTAGTTGAAACGCTACGGTCATACATTGGCACTGAAGGTAGACAGAACACTCCACTTGAACTTCAAACTAAGATCTTTGAGATAGCAAGAAATAATGACGTTCAACCGAAGGATTTTTTCAGGTTGATATACAACCTTATTTTGCATTCGGATAGGGGTCCACGATTGGGTAATTATGTGGTTGATTTAGGGATTCAAAAGACGTGCGAGATATTGACCGAACGTCTAAAGTACAAATAATATACCATTCGTCTGGTTAATCAACCACTTTGATTGGTACCTAGAAACCTTAACCTCTGGATGGATTAAAGTAGATTTTGTAAACAAAATCGTTCTGCGTCTCCCATGAGATGGTTTTTATCTAGTTTCAGAATACCTATGCTATGAAATTGATGCGTCATGTTACGTGATGACAATGGAGGTACTGATTGTTTCCCACGAATCTGATTTAGACGGACTGTTTTCTGCCGCCATTGGCTTGATTAGATTTCCCCAGGCCCGAACACTTTTTCTAGGATATGGGAGAGAAAGCTTCGAAACCTTACAACACTTCGTCCACAAATTCAGCATATCTTCTTTTTCTGAGAAAGAAGAGAGACTAATAATAATTTGCGATTTGGCATTAAACGATGACCCCTCTCTCATTCACCAGTGTAAGGAAGCGTTTGCTGAAGCAAAGGGCTTCTGCTCTAGTATACTTTGGCTTGACCATCACCCATGGTCTGATTCGGCAAAGGTTTCAATAGAACCCTTCGTTGAAATTATTCTAGACGAAACAGGAAATAGGTGCGCATCCGAGCTCGTATACGAAAAGTTCTTGTCGGGAAATAAGCTCGCATATAGATTAGGAAACATGGCCCACTCTATGGACTTTTTTTCCAATGACCAATACCTACCCCCGATACCGGAGCTGATTGTCTACTATCGCAATAGTCCTTACAGATATGTGAAGCTTTCATCCCTTGCAGAAAAAGTTTCTCGAGGAATATTGTGGGATGTTGACATGCAGAATGAATACGCACTCTATTGCCGACTACTAACTAAAGCAAAGGACGAGGCATATCAAACCATGGAACTTAAACAAATAGGTGGCAGAGTTATGGCATCATTCATTCAAACATCACCCTATATACAAAGTAGTCTCTTTGCACATGAAGTTTTTGAAAAGACCAAGTCGGACCTGGTGATGCTTTATGGAAAAGATAATAAGGTTAGTATACGCCGGAATAACAATATGATTTCGTGTCGAAGAATTGCACAAAGACTGAGTGAGGGCGGAGGTCATGATTTTGCTGCCGGCGCAAGATTCAGAAGCGACCCAACGAAACGAAATGAAATCACAAATGAACTAGAGGAAGCGATTTTGAAGTCATTAGTGTAGAGGGGGAAACAATTCATGGTCCCCCTTTCATTTCTCCATTATTTCTTATTGGAACCAAAGGGCTAAGAACACATATGAGATATTAAATAGCGTCTGCAGCATGTTTTTATATGCCAGCCAAAAAAACGATTACACAATCTAGGGAGAAGCTACTGTGGACCAAATAATATTGTTGGACTGTTCACAGGATCGTGATGTATCAAAATGTGCAGACGTTGTTAAAAGCGGGGGAGTAATAGTCTTCCCTACCGATACTGTGTATGGTATCGGTTGCGATCCCTATAACCATGCGGCTGTCAATCGAGTTTTTGCTATTAAGGACAGAAAAACAGCTAAACCTTTGCCGATACTCGCGTCTACGTTGACGGATGTGAGAAACATTGCACTTTTAGACCTTAGAGCAGATATCTTGGCTAATAAATACTGGCCAGGAAAATTAACACTTGTATGTCCTCTTTTGGACCGCAGCATTTCATCCCTTGTCGTTTCAAATAAGGATACGATAGCTGTTCGAATACCTGGCAATCCCTGCACACTTGAACTTATTAGAAAATGCAGACTCATAGTGGGAACTAGCGCTAACATATCTGGAAAGAGGCCCGCTAGAGATATTCATCAGGTGTTGTCATCATCCTTAAAGGGATTCGATGCTGTACTTGATGGAGGGTTCATTACTGAGGAAAAAGAATCCACTATAGTCGACCTATCGAAGAGAGGTCAAATAGAAATCATTAGAGAAGGGTCCATAAAATCAGAAGATATTCGTAAGACGCTCTCTACTGGGGGTCATGAGGATCGACAATTTTAATATTTTAGCGTCAACTTTCAGATTCAGGGAAACTGAGGCCGAACAAGAGTTGCATGAAATATTTGATGTGCTAGGGGACTCGTTCGCAGAAGTACAGCGTACCTCCGTTAGCGGACTCCTTAGATGTTTAACTCATATCGATCTATTCATATTAGGTGGAATGCTCTCAGAATTGTTAAAGGAGGAGCCTTGGAGATTTAGACATGTCTTGAGGGTTTTGCCGATTGAGGCAGTAACTGAGGCAGAAATTGAAATTATACGTAAATCTGTCAGAAAAATATCTAAAAGAATACCTCCAACTCAAACTTTTAGAATCACTGTCGAGAAAAGACATAATTCTATGAAATCGATGGATCTGATACGAGCTATTGCTTCAGACATTGAAAGGAATGTAAATCTATCTAATCCTGATTGGATAGTTCTAGTTGAAGTCATCCAAAATGTTGCAGGTTTATCAGTTATCAAACCTTATCAAGTGTTTAGTTCGGTAGTTGAAATGCGAAAGTTAGGAGAAAAATCTATTTGATAATGAGAGCAGATCGTTCGATAAGGTATTTGGTAATAAAGCTATCGTCTAGATTTGAGGTGCAGATACGTTTGTTTGCCAAGAGCCTAAAAATGTGAAACCTGCTTTCTTTATCGATATTTAGGACTGTGTCATTAACGTTTGGAACAGTTTTCATAATTCTCGATTCTACAGTGTATACTTTCTTTTTATTAGTTGAATAAATAATAATAATGGCAGGTTGATTTGTTTTTAGACCGGCATGATTCAATGCTAGACTGATTTGGTTTGTTAACGATAATCTAAGCAATAAGTCTATTTCAGGTTTTAGTGTCAGAGTCAGGTTTCGTCTTTGACACTCCAGTGTAACTTTCAAAACGCCTAGAAGGTGATCAGTACCATACGCCGCTCGAGCGTTAATTACTTGAATTGATACACCTTTTAAAGAAAGTTTTTGGACCATAGTTATGAAATCAGAAAGCTTTGAAGTTTTGATGTTTCTAACCCCAATGAGACGGATGTAAGAATCGTTCAGTTTATAGTATTTTGTATTATTCCGGGTATGTGATAGATTCAATCGTGTTTTCCTATCGTTTTTCCACCGTTATCACAGTCGACTAGTCGCAAAGGATTTTCAGGAAGGTTGATAACTGACAGGATACAATTATCAGTATCAGATAATTGGATATTTTATCCACCATGGATTATGGGGATGACCGTGACAATGTCACCATCTTTCACCAATGATTCATTAACGTCTAAAAGTGAGGAATCAACTCCGTTTACCACAATTAAGGAATGACCACTTTTGAAATCGGTGTCGTACCCTGATACTGACTTTCCTAAGAAAGAAACTATTTCATTTATTGAAGCTGCATGTTTTTTGAAGTTTAGGGAAGAACATCCTAATTCCTTTTTGTAACTTCCAAGTAATCTTATCTCTATCAAGCGGTTTTCGCCAATATTGGTTCATTTGTGTATCGCATATTCTTACTCCCTTCTATTCTCATGCGTCACAGTTTTTGATGGCTCGACGTCCTCTGATTCTAAAGAACCATCATTAACCTTTTGTTGATTTGAATTTTTTCTTATATAAGACGTAAGATAACCAGCGACGGTATTTCTAAGTACTTTGGATCTAATTTTGGCCAACTCATTTACCGTCTTTTTATTACGTTCGAAATCTGGATAGAACTTGTCTGGGTATTTTGACAAAAGGTCGCTTGAAATTCTGCGTACTCGGTCCATATCATGGGCTCCGTTGGAAGGATATTTTATCTTTGTTATACCCTTCGACCTAAATACTGATGCCAATTCATCGTGAGCATTTCTAACGTCTCCTCATATGGGATCGTTACTACTTCAGCAACCGTCTTTACAACGGTACCCAAAAATGAACTTGGTAGAGCAGGGTAATTTCCAAAACAGTGAGAATATTTATTGGGACCGTCAGTTTCAGTCAAGATTCGATTCTTATCAGTCTTTCCAAGCAGGA
>Ga0075418_10000717_pt1 | contig 36068 bp, 23 predicted proteins | sample SoiMetdeltSBSDD2_FD_81776 | JGI IMG/M metagenome (GOLD analysis project Ga0075418, IMG submission 81776) | Bulk soil microbial communities from a Populus tree surrounding site in Tennessee, USA - Soil MetaG P. deltoides SBSDD2 | ecosystem: Environmental > Terrestrial > Soil > Tree plantation... | reverse complement strand
CGTTCTCTTCGGGGCTCGCTTTGCCCTTCAGGATCTTCTTAATGTTTGCGGTGAGCACCTGGACTCGTCCGTCCTCAAACTGGCGAAGAATCGAAACGGACGAACTGCCGGTATCCAGAATTCCGCCCGCCAGGGTGGTCGACCGAACAAAACCGTTCACACCTACTCTTAAAAGCCGAATTGCGGTGGGTTTCCAATCTGGTGATGCGGAGTACTCCCTGATTGGGTGGGTCTCCGGCCCACTCGATCTCGCCCGGTTTCCGAGTCGTTATGGATAATTAGAGTCGGAAGTCAAAAGTGTTGACAATGCTAACTAGCTGACCTATAACGGAATCGAAGCGAATCCCTTAGTATTCGTCGACTGAGGTACTTACAAAGGCTTCAGATTGCTGCTGTCCCACCGGGAAGTTCTCGGTCCTGCCCCTGATTCAAAAACGTTGCCTATATGTAGAGTGGCGGTGCTGCTTGTGGCGTCTCGCTCGACTGGCAAGAACTGAAAAGGAACGGCTTTATGTTAGCTCAAGGGTCTTATGTATCCCTGCCCGTACCCGCACCCCCCTTAGACAGAAACGACCGGCTTTATTGCCTTGCGGCAGCGCTCGACGAAATCAACGAGGGGGCTGTGTTCCTAAACGCGGAGGGACAACTGACCTGGCATAACCGCGCGTTTGATAAGCTACTGGTTGATAACCGCGAAGGCCACCTGCTTGTGGCCGCTGTGATCGAGTCCGCAGCCGACTTCTATCAAGACTCCTACACGTCCCGGGGGCTTGCGGGTGAGCACACGACAGTGCGAGATATGACCGTGGGCCGAATAGAACACGAGATACATTGCACGTTAATGCCTGAAGGAATGCTGGGAGCAGAAAGCTATGTCCTGTGTCTCATAAAACGGTCCGCATCACGATGGTCCAGCTACGAAGAGCATCTTCGACAAACCTGGTCGTTGACGGAAAGAGAGGCTCAAGTAGCTGTTGAATGTCTAAAAGGAAATAAGAATCTTGAGATAGCAGAGCGGCTCAGAATAAGCGTCGAAACCGTGAATAAGCATCTCGACAAGGTCTACCAGAAGGCGAATGTTCGGGGTCGAGCAGAACTCGCATCCAGGCTCTTGGACAGCGGCCTCTAATGGAGTATTCCGACGCGACTTGCACGTCGGCGGAACTGAGACTATTTTAGGACAATGCGTGTTGAGAAGTCGGCACCTACCGTTTTCACAGCGCTGGAGGACGGAACCGGCGTTCTGCTTAACCTCGAAACTCTATTCTATTATTCGCTCAACAAAACCGGCGTGGCGCTCTGGCAAGAAATAGAGCAGGGTGGTAATTCGGATGTTGAGTCGCTCGCGGCGGCAATCTGCAAGCGATTTGATGTTGACGAGCGAGCCGCCCGCCAGGAAATCACAGCATTCATTACCAATCTAGCTGAATTAAAGATAGTTCGGATCGTCTGAGCCCACGCCATCTCAACCTTTCACACTGTCGCAGCCACCTCGGTGACCTCTTCCTCAATTGAGCACACTGCTCGTTGCCGCCGTTGTTGCGCAATTACCCAATCAAAAGCGTCGACATCTGGATGCTAATTGGACTGGCACTTACGTGGCACGCCCGTTGCCAATAGAACTAATGGGAGTACTAAAACGATATGGAATTCGTCACGATAACCGCAAAATCAGACGGCCATCGTTACGTTGCGATCTACCGCAAGTGGTTCAGCGAGAAACTCGGTGCCTGGGAGTTGGAATTGGTACCAGGAACACTTCGCTGGCTCGACTAGGCCGTAAGGATGGGTATGATCGGGCCCTGCGTTGGCGCTCCAACTGCCGAAGCGCGGTCGTAAGGGGCTTACATCAGACCCGTAAGAGCCTTGAGGCGCAACGATAAGTGGTTCTCAACCCACACTCCGCTCACCCAAGCTGGTATTACAAAAAAAGATTTTCGGTGGTGTTTCCCGCGTAAATGTGAGATTTGAATACGTTAGGACGCTGAATCACTGGCGGCCACTGCTTCTTAACAATTTACTTTAACTTTTTTCTTGCATCCTGTTGATGGGTATGATATAAACCGCCCCGTAAACAACACCGCTTTGTGTTCCTGCCATAAAGCGGTACTGTTTTGGCGGTGCGTTGGGGGAAAGGAACATTCAGATAGGGGGCTACTGGATGTTCAAGGGGGCTTGTCGATTAGACGACTCAGCGCACCGCATCATCATATTCCTTTGACCAATCCGAGTCAAGAACTTTCCCAATAATCCTCAACAATTTGTGAGTTTCGGGCAAGTCGACGGCCGAACCAGTCAAGAGCGGTACGATGATCGTTTGGATTTGGTATACGCCCGACAGGACTTGAACCTGTAACCCCCAGATCCGAAGTCTGGTGCTCTATCCAATTGAGCTACGGGCGCATATATCGACTTGCTCGCGAAGAATTAGCTAACCCCGAGAGATTATCGAGAAAAGTGCAGCCATGTCAATTCCAGCTACACTTGACCGCAACGACAGGTCAAAATGCGCGATTGGTTAGAACGCGGGGATTGAACTCGCCTGGTTCAATGGACGGTACAGCTCATTGAAGTCTCGCACGCTGCGCTCGAAAACCGATTGAAATGTTGAAACGTCTTCCGGATGTACGGTCAGATTAACGCCGTTCGCAAACGCGAGATAGGTATCGAGCGTCCGAAGCTGCGGAGAAATAAGGACTACGTAGGTGCGACGACGGACTTGAGGTGTGAGGCTATTGACGTATTGCATCATTGCGGTGCCACCCTGATGATCCGCGTCAAAGTTTGGGCTGAGGACGATTACTTCTGCGCGTTGTTCGTGAAGTATTTCAATAGCCTCCGGCGCAAAATCGGCTGAGAACATCTCATAGCGAGATGGCTCCAAAGCCGACCGCAAAGTCTCTCGAGTCGGGGCATCCTCCAAACAGAGGAGCACTCTCCTTCTCTGCCATTTCTTGGCATCGATAGCCTGGGGCTGGGATTGCTTCAGACCGGCCAGCAACAAATCCGCCAGCGCCTGTAGCGAATCCGGCTGATCAACGTGGACCGACTCTATATTGACCGGTTCTATATCAAGCGGCTCTGAGATGCCCGGTAACTTCGGATCTTCTTTTGGCGGCGGCATAATCGTCACTGACTGACGGCAACGAGGACAAAGCACGTTGAACGGTTCAGTGGGCAGCCGAGTGTCATCAAACGTAAGGCTCATCGCGCACTGTGGGCAACTCGCTATCATATGATCTCCTCAGTCTTCTCTGACTATCAACCAGCTAAACCACGCGCTGCTTCGTTGCATCGGCTGCTCGTCCGGGTATGTAGCTTCGCTCCTCGCGTCTGCTTAACATATCGTCTGAGGTTCCTAATCCCGACAGCCTCAATAACAGATTTGATGGATTGGTAGCAAAAGCAAGCCCATCCTCTTGAGTAATTACTTGGCTGCGAATCATTTTCTCGATAACTTGATCGAAGTGCTGCATTCCCTCGAGTTCGCCATCGTTCATAGCCTCGAGCAAGGTCTTTCCTTCGCTTTCGCCCTGCTCAATGTACTCGCGAGATCGCGGCGTAGCCTTCAGAATTTCGACTGCGGCTATCCGCCCGTTGCCATCCGCGCGAGGGAGGAGGCGCTGCGACACTATGTACCGGAAGGCCTGCGCAAGCCGCGTGCGGATGACGTGCTCCTCGGATTTCGGATATATGCCGATTATCCGATTGACCGTCTTGGAAGCATCCGTTGTGTGCAATGTCGATAGGACAAGATGTCCGGTTTCCGAAGCCTCGAGCGCGATCTCAGTGGTCTCCATATCCCGCATTTCGCCCACCAGGATTACCTTTGGCGCCTGTCGCAGCGCGGCCCTGAGCCCAAGCGCAAAAGCAGGCGTATCGGTCCCCAACTCACGTTGGTTGATCGTTGACTTCTTATGCTGATGCAGAAATTCGATCGGATCTTCAATCGTGACGATATGATAACTATGCTCAGTATTGACCTTGTCTATGATGGCTGCCAGTGTTGATGTTTTGCCGGATCCAGTCGGCCCGGTCAGCAGAACGATGCCATTTTTAAGGTTCGATACTTCACCTAGCTGCGCGGGAAGCCCGAGGCTATCAATAGTCGGAACACTGGTCGGAATAACGCGCATTACAATCGAAATCGACCCACGCTGCTTGAAAATATTCACACGAAAACGCACCCTGCTTGGAATCGCGTAGCCTATGTCCGCCGAACCGGTCTGTATAAAACGGCGCGCTGCATCGGCATTCCCCTCCATCAGTGACATCGCGATTATCTCGGTCTGGTAAGGCGTGAGGTTTCGGAGCCCTTTTACCTCTACAGGGGTAAGCCGTCCGTTGATCTCGACCTGAGGCGGCCGCCCTACCGAGAAGTTCAGATCCGAGATGTTATCGGCAACCGAAAGCATTTTATCGAGGACCGGCTGCAGGTCGAAGAAACTCATCCTCGTCTCCTAGAAACGCGCGGGTGTGAAAAGCGTTCTTGTGCGGGGTCTTATTACTCGAATAGGGGCATCCGGAGGTCAAAACCCCCCGGGGTTCGGTTGACCCAAAATACGATAAGAGGCGCGAAAGGGCAACAGTATTCTAACCAGAACTCACATGTTAATATTGACCGCCCATGGACATTCACACCACAGCCATCATCAATTCAGGCGCCAGGCTCGGTCCCGGCGTTAAGATAGGACCGTATGCGGTCGTCGAGGAAGACACGGAGATTGGTGAAGGCAGCGATATCCGCGCACATGCTGTGATAAAACGATTTACTACGCTCGGGCCCGGAAACATTGTCCAAGAAGGTGCGGTTCTCGGCGGCGACCCCCAGGATCTCAGCTTCCGTGATTGCAGGAGCTTCCTTCGCATCGGCGCGAACAACCGAATACGGGAGGGGGTCACGATGCATCGGGGCACTCAACCCGATTCGGAGACCATTGTTGGATCAAACTGTTTCATCATGGCCAACGCTCACGTCGCGCACAATTGCACTCTCGGCGATGAGGTGATAATCGCCAACAACGTCGCGCTTGCGGGTCACATCGATATCGAGGACCGTGTGTTCATCTCAGGCGGAGTCGTGGTGCACCAGTTTTGTCGGATCGGGCGTCTGGCGATGATTGGCGGTAACGCGAAAATCGTTCAGGACTGTTTGCCGTTTGTCACCACCGACGGCGCGCCGGGTCGCGCAAAGGGGTTGAACACCGTCGGTCTCCGAAGAGCAGGATTCAAGTCTGTTGATCTTGCCAATCTAAAGCAAGCGTATCGCTTGTTACTGCGATCTGGACTAGCACTCAGAGAAGCGATTGAGGATCTCGATAGGATTGACGATCCGCTGGTCGCTCACTTGATAGATTTTATTCGCGGGTGTAAGCGCGGGTTCTGTCACGAGGAGAGAGGAGGCACAAGGAAAGGACCGAGCGGACGTGATTAAGTTAGGTTGAGCATTTGCGCACTAACCCTTCCTTTGTTCCCGCCAGTTTTCGCCGTCCTGCATTAAGCGTTCGAGTGCCGCCTGAAGCGCGGATTGTTTTGCCGCCACCTCATCGCCGGTAGCATTTCTGGGAACATATATTGGCTCGCCAATAAACGTAGCCGCGCGCGAGAAAGGCGCAGGAATCTGCATAAGATCCCAGCTTCGGACCGTGAGAGAAGAACTCGACGTTATGTGAAACGGGAGTATCGCCTGTCCTGTGTGCCGCGCGAGAGTGACCGCGCCTGGTTTGGCGATATAAGCAGGTCCCCGAGGGCCGTCGATCGTAAACCCGACATCGATTCCATTCTCCAAACATTGAGCCATCTCGGCCAGCGCCCGGCCCCCGCCGCGAGTTGCCGAGCCACGAGCCGTTCCGTAACCGAATCGTTTTATTACGCGTCCGGTGTACTCGGCGTCGCGACTGGTGCTCGACATGACGACGATCCCGCGATTGCGCCAAAACCACGTCGCGCCGATTATGCATACGTGCCAAGAAGTGAAAATTGGACGTTTGCCGTGTTCGAGAATTCCCTCGTAGTGCTGGTAGCCGTGCACTTCCCATCTCAACGTTGAGCAGATCGCGCGAATTGCCGAATAGAGCCCGATATCCGCGATGCGAATAACAATTCTGTCACGCGTCCGATAGTGCGAAAGAGGGCTACGGCTATAGACACGATTCCGCAGAGCCTCAATCTCGGAAATGGTTCCGCCGGCTGTGGCGGGCAAGCGAACTCGCCCCTCGCTCAAATTGCTTTGGGCAGCTCCCGGGGGTTGCGTGTTCGCGGATGCAACTGGATCGATGGGACCTGACATTTCAGAAGCCAGCCGCTGCCAGCCGGCGATGCTACTTTTGCCTTTTAGCGCCGGGTTTACCGTTTGATTCTCGGTGTTCGAGATTGTAGAAATCCAACATTACATCGGTGTTGCCGCGAAGGTCGCGTTCAAGCCGATCAAGTGCTACTCGCACTACATCGCGATGATGCACCTTTCGGCGGCTCGGAATATTGCTTACCTGAATCCAAAGCTTATGAATCAAGTTGATGTCCTCTTCCGTGAGGTGCGGCGCGTGGGCACCCAAATAGACCACGTGCTCGACGCCCTGGGGTTCAATCACCTTGAAAGCAACTTGACGCCTGGGTTTTTCCGGCAACCGTTCCCACGCGCGTCCTAGCTCCCGAGCCTGTTCTAGCACAGTCATCTTGGCCGAAGTCCCGGCGACCACAGCCGCCGAATCCAGCCGCAGCGCGGTTTGGGCGACTGCGTCAAAAATATTAGTTGCCGGCACGATGACCAGCTCCACGGGCTTGCCGTGCTTTTCGGCGAGCGCAACGACCCGCGTAAACAACCGCTGCTCATACTCGGTGAACAGCGTTTCATCTGACAACTCGCGCTCACCGCTTCCGGGACCAGCCAACAACCGCGTCGTCAAAACAACGATGTCCTGGTCATCTGTGTTCGTGCGCTCCAGGACGTTTTCCAGGTGTGAAAGCGTATTGTAGTCCCGCACTCCCACGAGCACATTGCCCGGTCGCGCACCGACGGATTGCAGATCGACTGTTTCGCTGTGTTGTAAACTGAATTGATCAAGCTTGGAGAGAGTCCGATCGAGTTTGCGTTGGTTGATCCGCTCCGAGACTGTAAATATCACGAAGAATGCAGCTGTGAAGAGAATTCCCGATATGGTTGCTACCTGTTTTGTAAGCAGATTGGTCATTGCAATAGCCACCAGAATCAGCGCGATTGTCAAAAGCCCCATCGGGATTTCGATCCTGCCGATCCGAATATTCCCGGGCACCCTCCACTCGCGTTCCTCAGGTCGTTTGAACCGCAACACCACCGTGGCAATCGCATTGAACGAAAAGCTCCAGATTACGCCGAACGCATAAGCCTCTCCCAGAACAATGGTGTCGCCTCGCGAGGCTATTATCGTGATTATTTGAAGAATCGCTATCAGGTGAATAGTTCGATATGTAGTTCCAAACTTCTTGTGCGGCGCTCGAAACCATGGCGTCAAGACGCCATCTTCCGAGACTCGATTGAGCACGCCGTTGGAACCGAGAATCGCCGTGTTCACTGCGCCTGACAACATCAGAAACCCGACGATTACTACAAAACCCTGGAATAGAAGCCTCAGCCATTCCGGGCCGACAAAACTCATCGCCAGCCCCGAAATCAGGTTCTCGAAATACTTTGGCCGCTCGGAATCCGGGATTATCGCAACGGCAAAGAACGAGACCAGCGACGTGAACAGGAGAGAAAAGACAAAGATGACGATCCCTGCGCGCATCAGGTTCTTGAGCTTCGGATGCTCGAGTTCCCGGTTAACCTGCGCGAGCGTTTCTTCACCGCTCATTGCAAGCACCGAGTGCCCAAAGGCGATCATGATCCCAAGAAACCCGATGATGCTGGGAGCACTTTGAGCGATGCTGTATCGATCACCGTCAGGGACGAACCACTGTAAAGACTTGAGCCAGCCAAGCGAGCTATCAACTCCCCCCGAAAAGCTGAGGTTTGAAGGAGTTGGGGCCGGAGGGAGTTGCCCTCCCCGCACAAGCAAGGTCACACAAGCCCACGCGATCAACATCACCACCATTACCGTGGTGACATACATAATGCGCATCGCATCATCGCTTGATTCGTGTACTCCCTTCAGGTTGCGCCACCAAAAGTAAACTGTCGCGAGTATCGCAACCACCGCCGCCAGGTGATTGCTCGTATCATCTGAAGGCGCCCACGGATGGCCGAAATAAGTAATCGTACTGGCCACGAGCCCAACAATGTACTTTCCCGCGGTAACCCCGGATATCGGCCCCGTCAATATGAAATCAAAGATCAAAGCCGAGACACTGATCTTGGCCATCGTCCCGCCCATCGCTTCTTTCACCACGCGATAGACGCCGCCTCGGGTAAACATAGACGACGATTCGACGTAGACCATACGAACCGCCGAACTAAACAACATCACACCGAGGATGAACCAGGGCGCAGCTTTGCCGATGTATTGCTCCGCAAGCCCACCCGCATAAAAGGCCGACGAACCCAGATCGTTGAGCACGATCGCAGCCGCGCGCCAAAACGAGATAAAAGACAACATTACCGACGTGGCTACGACTACCCTGACGCGGGGTGAGAGTTGGGAGGATTCCATCCGTTCTTTCTAGTGGCTGAGTTCGGATTCTCCGGACAGCGGCGGTACTGGTAGCAAGTGCATAGTTAAAGGATAAGATATCCTTGCCCGCCCTGTTGTCAAGCTGCGCTCTGGTTCATGTCACGTCATTCATTTCCGCTGATTTGAACACGTAGCAACGAATATCCATCGTTTTTTCTGAATTGACAATCATCAAGACCGGAACGAATGAATTCGTTATACGTGGCGCGCGGCTCGGCCTAGAGCCTCGATCGCGCTGTAGTATACTCTGCAACAATGCTCGTCGAGAAAATTACCAGCCGCCAGAATCCATTGGTCAAACGCTTTCGCCGGGTCCGCGCAATGGGAGAAAGGCAACATGTCTTTCTCGAGGGCGTTCGCCTGATTGAAGACGCAATCCACACCGGCGCGCACTTCGAGAGCGTAGCTTTTACCGGCGAACTTGAATCAAGCGAACGCGGCGCGGCATTGCTGGAATCCCTGCGGCGAGTGCAGTGCCGCGGTGCGCTGGTTTCGAAGCAAGTCATGGAAACCATCGCAGGCACCAAAACCCCTCAAGGCGTCGCCGCGCTCGTCAGCCGCCCGTATTTAGGGCTCGATGACCTTTTTAGCAACAGCCCTGATCTGCTTGTGGTCGCCGACGAGCTGCAAGACCCGGGTAATCTCGGCACAATCATTCGCAGCGCCGAAGCTGCCGGGGCTAACGGAGTAATCACCACTCGATACACAGTCGATCCTTTCAATGAAAAGGCGATTCGGGCGTCCATGGGTTCGGCTCTTCGGCTGCCGATTGTTACTGGCGCCAGTCGGGCGGATATTGTGGCGCGCTGCCGCGATCACAAAATAAAGATGATAGCCTCTCGATCTAAACCCGGCCCGTCGCAAGGCGTCATCGAGGACGCAGCTCGCGCGGAGCGAATCAAATTGTGTATGGAAGTGGATATGACCGTGCCGGTAGCATTGATAGTTGGGCGTGAGGCCACCGGGATTCCGGTATCAGCGCAGGAAGATGCCGACGAATTCGTACACATACCGATGGCGCAAAACGTCGAATCGCTCAATGTAGCAACCGCGACCGCAATCCTGCTTTATGAAGCGGACCGTCAGCGCGGGTTCAGGTTCAGCAAGGTGTGACGAGTGAAACGTGATTCGTGATGCATCACGCATCACATTTTACCCATCCTTCTCAACACCCTCCACTTGACGCTATAATCTTACTCAGCGACCACATCGAATTAACTTTTGAAAACAATGCCAAACCCGTCTTACACCGTTTCCAGGTTTCTACAGTCCGAGATCGCCGGCGGATTGCTTCCCGGCGGACAGTATCTTATCGGTGAAGAGCTTCAGATAGTCGCCGAAGACGCGCTCGGACTCGCAGTGATCGAGCCGGAACGCATCCCGGCAACCCTTGGTACGATCTACGATTTCGCCTCGCTCACAAAGCCGCTGGTAACTGCACTGTTGGCAGTTATTCTCGAGGAGCGAGGCTTGCTCGATCTGAACGCGCCACTCGCGAACTACTTGACTGAATTCGAGGATAAAGACAAACGTGAAATCACTTTGACGGAGCTGTTGACCCACACCTCGGGTCTTCCCAACTGGCGGCCGCTCTATCTCGAGGCGCAGAATCGTGACGACGTGCCGTCGGCTATTGCGCGCATTCTATTAGAGCCGCAACCCTCTCAACCAAAGGACGTTATCTATAGCGATTTGAACTACATCCTGCTGGGGTTTGTGCTGGAGCGTAGGACCGGCGAACGGCTCGACCTTTTGGCGAAGCGAGAGATCTTCGAACCGCTGGGTCTTAAGCGCACCATGTTCAATCCGCCGCCCGGTGTGATTCGCGAGATCGCCGCCACTGAACGTGGTCAGGAGTTCGAACTCGCAAACGCAATTGCCGATTCAAAGACCCGAAGCTGGGACGACAAGACGCGATTTGCATCACAATATCGCCGAGCCGGTGTTTCGCAAGCACACTGGCGAAAAGATCTAATCTGGGGTGAAGTACACGATGGCAATGCGAACTTCATGGGCGGCGTAGCTGGACACGCCGGGTTGTTTTCGACAGCGCGCGATGCATTTCGGATAGCAAATCAGTTTTTGCCAGGCAGCGAGCTGCTGAGGCCGGAATCACTCAGACTGTTTACCAGCAATCTAACGCGTGGCTGCAACACATCTAGGTCTCTCGCCTGGATTCTCGCTGAAACATCCGACTGTTCGGCCGGACCGGCGCTTCCTCCAACGGCGTTCGGGCATAACGGATTCACCGGCACCAGTCTTTGGATTGACCCAAACAAACGCCGCGTATTCGTGCTGTTGACTAATCGTGTCCATCCAAGAGTCGGCGCGATTGACATGAGGAATATTCGGCGGCAATTCAACGCGCTGGCGGTTGAAACGTTGAGTCGTGATGGTGATGGGGAAACGTGATGAGTGATGCGTGAAGCGTGATGCGTGATGCGTTATGGTGTCCAACTTTCTTATGAGAACTCCGCTACTTTTCAGGCATCGAGTCTCACGTCATGCATTACGCATCACGTTTCACGCTTCACGCATCATTCGGGGTAGCACTTTTGCTTAAGACCTTAGACGCTTACATCATCGGTAACTCGAGGCCGACAGATCCTCTCGCATCCCGGCTGTGGCTATTCGGCCGCGACCGTCGGTTCTTTGCACTGCTTGCGACCTCGGTCGTTTTGCACGTGATCTTTTATGCAACACTAATCATGCTCGACTCGTGGGCGATGCGGCGGGTTATCGCCGACAGCAAGCGCCCGACGTCACTCGTCAAGCTGATCGAAGTAGCGCCACCGCCGGACCGCGTGCCGCTTCGAACTGCGCCTGAGTCATTGGAACGCGCCGATATCAGCCGGCTTCAATTTGATCCGGCGAACGCTGACGACGTTCATCTGATACAGCGCTCGCCGAAACCCGCCGAGCGTCGCGGGACAACCGTGCATCTCCCCACTGCTGACGTGATCGAAAGACAGACGCGTTCCTCTCGCGGATCAGGAAGCAACGAACGTCCCGGTCCCGCGAATCAGCGGCCAACTCCTCCGGCGCCTTCTTCAATACAGGCAAATCGCATCGGTCAACTCGAAGAGGCTTTGATTACCCAAACTCCTCCATCCCCTTCAGCGCCCGTTCCTCCCGCCCCATCTCCCAAGGCCGACCCCAGGTCGTTAAGCCCGGGCACAGCGGATCCCGCTCAACCGGGGACGCGCCGCGGCAGCAACTCCGAGCCCAGCTCCCTCGGCTTGGAAGCGGCTCAGGGTCAGTATATGGCTTTGGTGCGCGCAAAGATCAGCAAAGTTAATGAGCGCATCATGCCTCGCGAATGGATAAAGGATGTTCTACGAGACAAAGTATCGGCGGATTTTTCTTTGATCATCAAACGCGATGGACAGATCCAATCCTCACGTCTGCTTCGCTCGTCTGGTTATTCAGTGCTTGACGGTTACGCCAGACAGGCTATATTTACAGCTAGTCCCTTTGAGGGGTTCCCCCAAGCCGCAGGAAACACGCTCATTTTTACTGTGACCGTGTACTTTTACACACTGTAGCTTTTCAATGAACATTGTTAGCGTTGGTGAACACCCGGGACGCCTCTCGTTAAGCCTGGCTCTTGTCTTATCGCTCAATACTCAAATCGTCGTTTTCACTTCGAGCGCCGGGGCTGTCCCGCGACCCGCCCAAAAGCAGGCATCCTCAAATTCAAAGGAACGGCGCACTGAAATCGATGATAAGAGCGCTACCCGCGCTCGCAGAACCGAGTCTCAACCCGATATCGTTCCCTACGCATCGACCGGCGGGCCAATCATCAGAGTCGCACTGATGACCGATGTGTCTTCCATTGCGCTCAGTTCTTCCTCGGGTCTCAAAGTTCGCAGCGCCGCGGACGGACCGGACGAAGCCGCGAGCATCCCCAACGGATCGATCACGATTGATCTGCGTCAGATCTCCGAGCCTGTTCCGGTCGAGACCAGGCTGACGACTTACCAGGTAGCGGTCGGGTCTTCAACTGAGTCACGCGGCGCGCGCAAGTTGGCTGACGAACTAAAGAAAAAGTTTTTTGAGCCGGTCACGATTAGCTTTGACGAAAGGAAGAGCGAGTACTCGGTGTCGATCGGGCGCTTTGAGAGACGGAGCGATGCGGTCCAGCTGCTCGAACGCATTCGCAAGTCCGGTTTTGAAAACCCTCGCATTTTGAGCGACCCGAATCCCGTCACTGCAAAGGGTTCCGAGTCCCTGAGTGACACAAACACTCGAGCAAAATACAAATCCCAACCAGCCTCCACGTCTCGTTCGAGCGTTAAGCACGAACGGCCGATTAAGCTGGTAGCCCTCGTCGCGGACAAGATCGCCGCCGCGAGCGAGGAAAAACTGGTTGTCACACCTGTGGTGCATCCGCCGGCGCCCGATCGAAACAGACCATCAAACGGCTCGTCCGGAAATGTTCGAAACAACAACCAAGCCTCCAGTCGAACTTCAAACGAAGCCAGCGAGGAGGAATCCAGGATAAGAACGGGACCGGTAGTGGTTCGGATCGGTAAGACCGACTATCGGGGCGAAATCAATCTTGTATTGAATCCGCGCGGGCGGATCAACGTCGTGAACGTGTTGCCGCTCGAAGACTATCTTCGCGGAGTGGTGCCGATGGAGTTGTCGCCCGGCGTCTATCCTGAAATCGAAGCTCTCAAGGCTCAGGCAGTCGCCGCGCGTTCGTACGCGCTTGCTCATCTCGGCCGGCATCTCGATGAGGGCTTTGATGTTGTCGACGATACGAGAGCCCAGGTGTACGGTGGCCTATCGGCGGAACGCGAGCTTACAAACCGGGCAATCGACGCGACTCGCGGAATCGCTGCCGTTTTCGAGAATGACGACCGAAGACTTATGCCAATAGAGGCGCTGTACACCGCAAACTGCGGGGGCCGTACCGAAAACAATGAAGAGGTTTTCGGGGGCAAACCGGTTCCGTACCTTCGCGCCGTCTCGTGTTCTTCCGATCAACAGTCGTTTGCGAGTCGGGACCTCGTATCGAGTCGAACCAGGGACGCGCTAATTGGAGTTGAAGGTCGGTCAATTGCTCGTGAGGCCGGGCTTCTTTCAGTACTCGGGTTCTCGATTCCGCGGCGAGTGACAACCAGCTACCTGAGCAAACAACTCGATTCGGATGAAGCGAACAGTTGGATCCAGCAAACCGGGCGGCTCACTCAACGACACAGCTCCGCGCGCACCGATGGTACCCGGCTGGCCGAGTTCGCCCGTCTGGTCGCTGTTTCACTCTACGGTGAGGGCCGGGCAAACACGCTGCTGTCTCCCGCTGACATAGACTACTTGCTTGGCGGGTTGCGTGTGCAAATGCTGCCGCGCGAAGCGCGCGCCGATGTCGCTTTGCTGTTGAAAGACGGCATCCTTCGACTGCCGGCTGATTCGCCGCTTGATGGCCGCGCGCCCGTCACGCGTGGACAGGCGATCGAAACTCTCGCGAGAGCAATCTTGATCAATCAGCCGACAATGTCGAAATCCCAAGCGGATTCCAAAACTTCAATTCTGCGATTTCAAGTCCCCGGTCTAATCTCTGAAATCGCGGTGCCTGCGGAAAATGGGCGATTGATGATTTCGTCATCTGGTTTGACTAGCGAGAAGGGAACGCGCTTCACAAGTGTCAACACCAGCAGTTCGGGGCGGCTTGCAAGTTCGCAGCAAACTGAGCCCGCAAGAAATACTTCCGTCGATCCAGATAAGCGAGCAGTCGCGTCTCCCCAAAGCCGGTCGCGAGAGTCTCAGCGAAACGCGGTCGAGTTAGCTCAAGACGCCTGGCTGTTTCGAAGTATAGGAGGCGAGAGTCATCAGGTCGACCATCTGAGTCTCATTGGCGGTGAGCGCCTCATCTACCATCTGAACGACAAGGGAGCAATCGACTTCCTGGAAGCATCGATATCGGATCGTACTGCTTCAAGCGATCGCTTCTCGAGTGTAGCGCAATGGCAGGAACGCATAACGGTGGATGAACTGGAGCAACGTCTTGCTCGCGCTCGACTCAACGTCGGTCGGATCGAAAGGATCGAGCCAGTGGCATTCAGCTCTTCAAGTAGGGTAACCGAAGTCGAGGTCACCGGAGATGAAAACCGCGTTAGATTGCGCCGTTCGCAGATCCGCTCAACACTTGGGTTGAAGGAGTATCTCTTTGTGGTTGATCGCGAGACTGATTCCCGCGGCCAGCCCGTCGCCTTCGTGTTCACCGGCAGAGGTTGGGGACACGGGGTTGGGATGTGTCAAACAGGCGCTTACGGTCTCGCAAAGGACGGCTTTTCTTACACCTCCATTCTTCAGAAGTACTACACCGGAGTAAGGCTTCAAAGGATGTACTGAACGGCAAATTGGTCCCCAAGCCGGGACCGGGTCGCAACAGTATTATCATAATCTCTGGTTTGATTGTGCTTGCGACCGGATGGGGCATAAGGTATACTCGCGGCCTTGTCGTAACAAATCGAATAAGTTACAGCGCACTTTGATGGCCGATTTTTGTCGCGAGTGCCTGGGGAAACCACGTAGGCAGTTTGATCGGAGATCTCATAAGTGATTCACCGATGTGCACTCATATCGACAAGCGGCCAGCCAGGTTACCCCGGAAGTATGTGCGCCAAGCAGGACGGCCCCTCGGTACGACACCGGGGTGTTTTGTAACTTAACAAAGAGAACGCTCACTTTTTCGCCCTCCACGGCCATAACGCAGGGCAGTAAAGGTCGTGGTCTTCACGCTTTGAGGTCTGTATTGATGGTCCGTTTTGTGTTCCGTTCTGTGGTCGCGCTTCTGGTTTTGACCGTCTTCAGCTCTTTGGCTGGCGCTCATTCCCCGAATCAATCCGTCTCCTCTGCTGACCCTGCTGCCGGATACACGCTCATACTGGTGGATACCAGTTCGAGGGCGGAGCTGGCCCAGGCACGTGACTTCATCACATCCCAAGGCGGCACAGTCGCCATAGTGCTTCCGCCTCACGCCATCATGGGCTGGATCCCTCCAAGTGTTGACTCAAGGATCCTCGGACGACACGGTATACGCTCGATACATCGCTCTCCAGTTGGGTCAGCTCCATCCGGTTTCAGCGATCGTGAGACTCAGTCGGCAATCAATGCATTCAACGATATCGCGTCAGGACGAAGCGCCAGACGCAGGCTTCGCGAGTCCAGACGAAAACCCGGTCCCGAGGAAGGCCGGCCGGGTATGGTAGATTGCGCTCTTCCCCGCCCCCCGATCAACAAGGATGAGTTCATTCGCAATCTCCGCTTGTTGGGCGCTGAACAGTCGGTGCTCGGTATTCAGTCTACGGTCACCCCTCAGTATGCAAGCAATAGCGATGTCATGGATGGAACCGTCGCAGTCGCGGTTTTTTTGGTCGAGAGCACCGGTGGAATAGATCCGAATATTTACACCTGGACTCAAGCCGACCAGGATGCAGCTCGTTCGCAGGTGATCGATGGATTAAACTGGTGGGTCGAACAATCCCGAGCTTTTAACCTTTCTCGGCCGCTGCAATTCACACCAATTTTCTATGACGCCAACAACCCCGCTTGCCAGATACCGTACGAGCCGGTGATCCGTGCCGGGACGGATGCTCCGTTCTGGGTAAATCACATAATGGGTAACCTGGGGGCGACGGGTGGAAACGTTTTTGAACGAGTTGCGGCGTTTGACAGCGTCATCAGGGATCAAAATCGCGCGAACTGGGCGTATTCGATGTTTATCGCTTACAACCCGTCGCCGGCGCGTGCATCGTTTAGCGACGGGCGAGCGTCGTGGGCTTACATAGGCGGGCCACACGTCGTTTCCTTGTTTCACAGCTTTGGATGGTCGCTCTCGCGCATTACCAGTCACGAAGCCGGTCATATCTTCTATGCCTGCGATGAGTATTTTCAGCCTGGATATCAAACTTGCAGTTGTAGCTGCGCACCCGAAGTGCGGCCGAACGCTGCAAACGGAAACTGCCAGGACATCTCCTGCACTCGCACTTCCACCCAATGCATGATGCGGCTCAACGAGCTGGCGCTTTGTCCGTTCACCGTTGCGCAACTGGGATGGACCTCCGCTGTGCCGAAGCCGCCGCCGTCTGCTCCAAGCGGTCTGGTAGCCAGTGCTACTTCGCCTACTCAGGTGACCCTGGTTTGGCAGGATACATCGGGAGTTGAGGACGGGTTTCAGATTGAACGGCGCGGGGGCACCAGCGCAGAGTTTAGTCAGATAGGTATTGTGTCGGCCAACTCGATCACCTATCCCGATACGACCGTGCTGCCCAACACCGCTTACGCATATCGAGTGCGCGCGTTCAACGGCACTGGCATATCCAGCTTTACCAATGAGGCCCCGGTAATTACGCCGTCGACTCCCGCGGCGCTGGCAGTTGGCACCACTGATTTGCCGGACGCAACTGTTGGCGTCGCCTACAGCCGCACAATGACCGCAGTCGGCGGGAGACCGGACTTCAGCTGGCTGATAGAAAGCGGAACCCTGCCGCCTGGACTTTCAATGGCGCAATCGGGTTCGATGGCTGGGACTCCGTCCACAGCCGGAACGTTCAACTTCGTCGTCAAGGTCACCGACGCCAACACCAACTCGGCGACGAAGGCTCTTACCCTGGTTGTAAAGCCCGCGGCGCCGCTTACGATCACCCTGACCGAACTGCCTCGCGGATCAGTCGGCACGCCTTACAGCCAGAACATTGGAGCATCCGGCGGCCAAACTCCCTACACGTGGTCGATTCAATCCGGAAACCTTCCCGACGGTCTTACGCTGAATCAAGGCGGCGTGATATTAGGCACACCGGAGCGAGCGGTATCAACCAGCTTCGTATTGCGGCTCACCGACGCTATAGGCGTGAGCGTCGCCTCAACTCTCTCTCTGACAGTCAACCCCGCGGTTCAGCTACTGTCGATCGAGACGCAGTCGCTCGCTGACGGCGTAGTCGGGCAGAACTACTCCCAGACCTTAAAGGCCGCCGGTGGCAGTTCTCCTTATCGTTGGGACTTGAAGACCGGCAAATTACCTGAGGGTCTTCTTCTTTCCGAAGCGGGTGTGATTTCCGGGCTTCCGACCACGACGGGCGAGCTATCATTCGAGGTTCGAGCTACGGATCAGAGCGGTCAATCGATCATCGCATCGTTGTCGATTGATATTGACCCGCCGCCCGAGCTGACCATTCTCAGCCCAAGCGCGCTTCCGGTTGGCGCCGTGGGCGTGCCCTATCGGTTTGACCTTAAGGCTACGTCCGGCACCGAACCGTACGTCTGGAAGAAAAAGAACAAGGCCAAGTTCGGAACCTTACCTCCCGGGATTAGCCTGTCTAAGGAGGGCGTCCTGTCTGGTACGCCGACGACGCAGGGTATGTCCGACTTCACCATCATCCTCAATGATGCGGGCGGCAAACAAGCGAAGAAGCCCCTGACTTTAGAGGTGGGTCCACCCCCGCCGCCACTCGCGATTCGGACGGAGTTGCTACCGCAAGCGCTTCAAGGTCTTCCGTATAACGCAACATTGGAGGCCTCAGGAGGCGTGGGCCCGTACACGTGGAGCATCGATTCAGGCACGTTGCCCGACGGATTGACGATGACCGCATCCGGATTGATTTCGGGGCGGGCAACCACGGTCGGCTCAACATCCTTCGTCGTGCGATTGAAAGATACGCTGGGCACCTCGAGCACGAAATCCTTCTTCCTGATTATTACCCAGCCGCCACCGCCGCTTGTGATCCAGACGGTTTCGCTGGCCGAAACCACTGCCGAGCGGCCTTACTCTCAGTCTCTACATGCATCCGGCGGTGTACCGCCTTACAGTTGGAGCATCGTCAGCGGAAGTCTCGGCGCCGGGTTGAATCTCTCGGCTGGCGGAACCATTTCGGGTACTCCTGTTTCAGCGGGGACCAGCGTCTTTGTAGTGCGAGTAACCGATTCGGCGTCACAGTCGATAACCCGCACGCTGGCTATAACGGTTAAGCCGGCCGATAAACTGGCGCCGTTTGGCGTGCTCGAGACGCCGGACGTGCGCGCAACTCTGAACAACACCGCGAGCGGAAGCGGTTGGGCACTCGATAATGTTGGAGTGTCCAAGATCGAGGTGCTCATCGACGGCCAAAAAGCCACTGAGGCAATTTATGGATTGAACCGCCCAGATATCGGGGCAGTTTGGGGAAGCGCCTTCCCGAATGCCGGGAGTTCAGGTTTCAGTTTTGTGTTGGATACCACTAAGTTTTCGGTCGGCGAGCACATATTGGCGATACGGCTGATTGACGCAGCCGGAAACACAACGGTTGTAGGCACTCGCACGGTGATGTTCCAGAACCTGGTATTCACGATAACCACGATTGATCTAATCCGTGGAACGAGGAATCAGCCTTACTCGATGCAGATGGGCGCAGCCAACGGCAGGCCTCCGTATACGTGGTCGCTTCTCTCAGGCTCGCTGCCTGCTGGGTTGTCAATGAACGTAGCGGGATTGATTTCGGGCACGCCAACAGTATTTGGTGTTTTCCCGTTTGTCGTGCGGGCCACCGATTCGATCGGGGCAGTCGCCATAGCCAGTGTTACTCTGACTGTCTTAAGTGATGTCGAAGCGCTTCGTATCATCAGCAATGGCCCTCTTCTTCAAGGCACTACCGGGGTCGATTACACCTATCAGCTGCTCTTCGTTGGAGGGATACCGCCGCGCACCTGGAGCGTGGCAAGCGGAGCATTGCCGCCGGGGCTGTCGCTGAGCAGCAGCGGGATTATATCGGGCAAGCCGGCCGACGTAGGCACATTCAATTTCACCACGCGGCTGACAGACTCAACTCAGACGAGTGTTACGTCGCAGCCGCTGCAGATAACCGTCGTAGCGGGCCCGTTAATCATCGTTACCAGCGGTGATCTGACCAGAGGCACAGTCAGTTCACAATATCTATTCACCTTGGAGAAACTCGGCGGTGATCCGCCTTATACCTGGGCCCTGGCAAGCGGCGCGTTACCGCCGGGACTGCTGATGAATCCGGCGACTGGAGTGATCGCGGGGATACCAACTCAATTCGGGACTTTCTCATTCGCTGTTAGGCTGACTGATTCGCAACCCGAGAGTGTAACATCGGGGACGCTACGGATTATCGTCGATCCGGCGCCGCTTTTGATCACCAGCACCGGAGATTTGACCGGCGGCAGGGTGAACATCGACTACTCATTCCAGCTGGTGGCGACTGGAGGCAGAACACCTTACACGTGGGCTCTCGTGGCCGGTGCGCCGCTGCCTCCCGGTTTGACCCTGGACCCGGCGACAGGCGTTATTTCGGGAAGGCCCACCACAGCTGGCGTGTATGCGTTTACAGTGAAGGTGACCGATGCGACTCCGGCGACCGCCACATCGTCGCTGCTGAGAATTACAATCTCACCGTGAGAAGCACTAAATTATTCGTTACTTGGTGCTTCCGGTGAAGCTTGCCAGCATAATCGCGATTGCGTCGATGTCGTCTCGCGGCGCTGGTGGAGCCGTTCGGGTGACTTGCGTGGAGTTTGCGTCCCGAAGCGCAGCAGAGCGTTCCGGGTTGTAGTAATTGTTCAACATGATCGAAAACGCCAGCCGCTCTCCTGCCGCAGTCGTTACGTATCCTGAAAGAGTGTAAACATAGCGAAGCGAGCCCGTCTTAGCTCGAACATTGCCAGCCGCCGGCGTGCCCTTCATTCGATTTTGCAGGGTGCCATCGACACCTGCCACCGGTAACGCGCTCTTGTAAAGCTCAGCAAATCGGCTGCGACTCATGTGGCTCAGCAGCGTCACGGTCGCATCGGGTGTTATCACATCACGCCTCGACAATCCTGACCCTTCTTCGAGCAATACATCGCCCTTTCTTACGCCCACACCATCGAGAAAGTCGTTCAGCATGTCAATGCTAGTCTCCTCGGTCGTTTTACTCTCGACTCGAGCTTCTGAGAGAGGAAGCGGTGGTGAGGCAGCTTGAGATAACCTGGGGTTCTTTGAAACTTCGGGGTTTGAATTCGGATTATTATGGACGGTCTTCTCGGCTCCATTCCCTTCAGCAAGCCGTTTTGAATTCACTCCGACTTGCAACAGCAGCAACTGTGCATAGAGGTTCTGCGATGGTTTTAGCATCTCGCGCAAAACATCAGCGAGTGGCATCGACTCCACCGCTCCAAGCTCAACCAGTCTGTTCAAATCGATCGGCGTTACCTCGCGGAATTTCCAATCGATTACTCGTGTTCGGCCGGTGATCGCGATTCCTCGCTGGATAAGCGCATCTTTCAAGAGGCTCACAAACAATCCCGCAGGATTGTGGACCGCGACCGATGTGTAATACCCGTTGCTGTCGATCGGCTGGCGGCCCGACACGTAGATCACATTCTCCCCTACCGGTCGATATACCACTATTCGAGACTCAGACCCTTTGGGAGACGTCTGGGTCCGATTGATCAGAGTGATAAATGAAGTCGCCGGGCCAGTCGTAATACGGCAGGGCATTCCCGCGCGTTCCGCGGGCTTCACGAACAGATCAAGCGCGTTGTCGTCGATGGTGAGCGCCGATACTTCCGCTCCGTAGTAAGCCTGCAGATCATCCCACTCCCATCCTGATCCGAAAGGAGGGCCGGCAAAAAAACTCTCGTCGCCAACAAGGTCGCCTTCGATGCGTCTCACGCCGGCGTCAACCAGTTTGTTAACCAGCGGCTCAATTCCCTTGAAGTAATCGCCGCCATTCAGCCGCGCAGCCATCGTTGGATCGCCTCTTCCGTAAACTATCAAGTCGGCCTTTAGCGTCCCGGACGCATCGGGTCGCGCGGTCGAATACAACGAAGTCTTTATTCGATAATCGGGGCCGAGGCGTTCGAGTGCCAGCGCCGCGGTGTAAAGCTTGGCATTGGATGCGGGACTGAAATACTTTTGAGCGTTGTGCTCAAAGAGTGTCTTGCCGCTGTCCAGTGAGACAATCTTAACGCCCCAGGCAGCGGCGCCAAATCTCTGCTGCGAGATGTGGCTCGCGAGACGCATCCGCAACGAATCAACAGTCTCCGGTTGCTGAGCGGCTGGCTGCTGAGCCGGCGCTGGATTTTGAGCGAAAACGAATGCATTAAGCAGCCAGACGCAAGCGACTGTAAACAACACGATCTGCCTGCGAATTGATTGCCTGATCATATCTTAGCCTGGCAGCAAGGTACCGCGACCGGGCAGCAAACGCAACTTGCTGGGCTGGTTAGTGGGTAGCGAATGGATACTTTGTTTGCGAACTTGGTATCCCACTGCTCTCTCTTGCACCCGTTTTTTTTCGATTACAGGGGAATACATGTGACGGACGTCGGGGCACGCTAGTTGCCGAATTTGATCTGCCAGCACCTCAAAGGATGGTTCAATCTCCTGCGTTGAATCGACAGGTGTTTCCTTCGTTACGAGCCAGGGGACCGAATTGAAGAATCGTGATCGGTATTCGACGGTCTCTTCGTTCGGTCAGGTTACACCGATTGCTCACGACAACAACCGGGTGCTACACTCGCCACAGTGGATAATTAAGAGCCTCAAAGGCTCATTACGACGCGCTCGAACCCAGAAGCACTAAAATGAAGCGCTTAAGCTCATTGAGAGCTTCCAGAACATTAACCATCAGTGGGCAAACACGAACACGAACCGCTTACACAAGAACCTAGGAGGTAGGAATCTAACGATGAATCCATACAACCATAGGAGACCAACGCGCGGTAGAATTCTGCCGTTGGCAATCCTCGCCGCGATTATTCTCTCTGCCGTAATTTTCTCTGTAAGTGCTGATTTGCAGCAAATCCAGGTGCTCCGGATCATTCCCGTCGCAACCGAAGCGAGCGCAACAATTCTCGGGGCGTCCACAGGACAACGACTCAGTGGCAATGGGACCGCAGGCAACTTTGATGTGACCGCGGGTAACTTGCGTGCACGTGCGATCGCTGCCGGCGATGTGAATGGCGACGGGATCTCCGACATCGTAGTCGGCGCCCCGGAAGCAACCTTTACGGTGACTCCGGCTGTAGGGCCCGCTCAACTGCGAACGGGGGGCGGAATCGTTTATGTCGTTTTTGGAAAAACGACTCTCACGGGTGCGATCGACACCGATGCCGGTCAGGCGAATCTTTCAATCTTGGGATCGAAGGCGGGCGACAATCTTGGCTTCTCGGTCGCTGTTGGCGATGTAAACGGCGACGGCATCGATGACATCACGATGGGAGCGCCCGGCGCTGATTTTCCCGGCGCCGCTACGCCGCCTCCTGCGCCGCGCGCTGACACCGGTGCAGTGTTTGTGATACTCGGCGCAACTACGTTGGGTAATCCGGCTACCATCGATCTTGCAACCGCAAATGCTGCTAATGTCGCGCTATTCGGGATAAACCCTGGTGACCAGTTTGGTGCTTCTGTGGCCGTTGGTAATGTCGGGGGGCTCGTCGCGCAGACACCCGCCCAACAAGCAGTCAAAGACATTTTAGTTGGCGCACCTGGAAATGATGGACCTGCAAGCGGTAGAACGGGCGCGGGTGCTGGTTACGTGAAATTCGGCGGCGAAATACTCAACCCCGTCGCCGGGGCGACCACCGTTTTCGATCTGGCAGCAGTAGCAGCCAACGTGATCGTATCAGGAAAGACCGGCGACGCGCTGGGCGCTTCGGTGACGACCGGTGACGTGAACGGCGGCGGCTCAGCGGATCTGATTCTTGGCGCGCCTCTTGCCGACCGACCCGCAATTACCGGGGTTCCGGCCGGCGCCGATACCGGAGCCGTCTTTGCGGTTTTTGGGGGGACCAATCTTAATCCGGCGGTCGGTACTACCAAGACCTTCGACATAGATTCCGCACAACAGAACGTGTCGGTATACGGCGCAAGCGACGCAGATCATCTCGGTGTCTCTGTTGCTACCGGCGATGTAACAGGCGACGGCATACCCGACTTGTTGTCCGGTGCGCCGGACGCGGATGGTCCCAACGAAGCTCGCGCAAGCGCTGGTGAAGCCTATGTCATAGAAGGAGGCTCTGGTCTCAACCCGGATATCGGTTCGGAAAAACGGCTCGACCTGTTTGCCGGAGCGACGGTTACCCTATTCGGCGCAACGGCAGGAGACCGTCTCGGTTCAACAGTCGCGGCCGGAAACTATAATACTTCGGAAAACTCAGACAGCATTCCCGATCTGATTGCAGGGGCGCCCGGCGCAAACGGCAGAGCCGGTCTTGTTTCAATCGCGTTCGGAGGCGCAAACCTTCTGCTTTTCCCCAACCGCGATGTGCTCCTGGGCCAGGATGATCTTCGCATTGCGGGACAATCAGGCGGGAACAACGATCTGTCGGGCAAGACTCTCACCATACGTCAGACCCTGACGACCGGCGATCCGGCGGTCACACCATTCCTTCAACAACTGACGCTGAGCATAAACGGCAACCCCGCGGTTGTGAACGACGACACTCAAGCCCAGTTCGCTCTCGGGACGCTTACAAGGGCGGTTGCGGCCAGCACGGCCATACCGGGAGACACCACCGCGGCCGGAGACCTCGAACTTGGAGGGAACCCCTCGCTTGCGTTGGATGGGGTAACCGGCTCTGTGTCGGTGCCCAATAGCGCCACTCTCAAACCCGGTCTCGGCGCGTGGACGATCGAGTTCTGGATCAAGCGGACCGGAGCGGGGCTCGGAGACTTTCCGGTAGTTCTCGGCTCGCGTCCGTGGACCTCGGCGACTGACAAAGGCTGGGCGGTAGCACTGGCTTCAGGAAGCTCATTCAAGGTGGCCGCGCATTTTGCGGATGGCACATCGGGCTTCGATGTCGGCGCTGCGCAGAGCACTGCCGGGGTCGCGGCCGGTACCTGGCAACACTGGGCGGTGGTTTTCGACCGCTCGGCTAATCGCGTTGTTTTTTACAAGGACGGCGTGTTGGACAACACGGTCCAGGGCATAAATTTCCCCGGCGGCACGGTTGATCAGACTGACGTGGTGCTGATCGGCAAGGACCCGGATACCACCCGTGTCTTGCAAGCAAACCTCGACGACATCCGCGTATGGAGCACCGCGCGATCCGCGCAACAGATACTCGACAACTTCAAGAAGGAGCTGCTGGGTAACGAGGCGGGCCTTCAGGCGTATTGGAACTTCAATGCCGGCAATGCAAACGATGTGACGCCGAAGGCAAACAACGGGGCTCTGAGCGCGGGTGCCAGCATCATCAATCCCTCGGACCGGCTCGCAGCCACAGGGACCCGGGTGAGCGGTTTTACATTCCCCGCGGCAACCACAGCAACGAGTTCGGTCATATCGTGGGTTCAGACCACGCCCGCCGGGTCGAGCGTCAAGATAGAGACGAGCTTCGACGGCGCTACGTTTCAGACGGCATTGAACGGCGGCGGGATTCCGAGCTTCGGACTCGGAGACGAGCTTGGATGGGCAATAGCCACCGCCGACGTCAACAACAACCAGGGTGGAGAGCTAATCGTCGGAGCGCCGTTTGCGAACGCGGCGGCTGCGAGCGGCACTCGCACGCAGGGTGGTGTTGTGTACGTGCTGCCGTCCACGGCGGTGATCAATCAAGCGCCGACGGTTGCCGTCACCGCGCCTAATACCGCCGAGACTCTACAGGTTGGTCAGACCTTTGACATTACCTGGACCGCTTCCGATCCTAACGGCAACGGCACTATCCAAAAGTTCGACATAAGGCTATCGACCGATGGCGGCGCGAACTTTAACCTCATCGTAGCTCCGAACGTCGCCGGCACTGCGCGCAGCTTCACCTGGACCGTACCGGTAGGATTCAATACTACGCAGGGAAGAATTCGAGTGATCGTTACCGATAACCAGGGTGCGACTGCGCAGGATGACAGCAACACCAACTTCACCATCACCGATGCCGGAGTAACGGCTAACTTAACGAGTCCCAACGGCGGTGAGATTCTGATTTTTGGGCAGTCGTTTACAATCACCTGGACTGTGCCGAACGAAGTTGCGGCTGCGGTTAAAGGATTTGATCTGTCACTTTCAACTGACGGTGGGGTCACATTCCCGCTAAGAATCGCTTCTGGCGGTGATCCAGCCCAGCCCGCGCTAGGCCCGCTCGTCCGAAGCTTTATCTGGAATCCGGTTCCTTCCATTTGCACGAGCACCGCCAGGGTCGCGGTCATCACCACCAGCGTGTCCAACCTGCGGACTACGGACGCGAGCGCGTCCAACTTTGCGATTGGAGAGCCGGGGGTTACGGTAGACCCGACCCAGATGTTTATTTTCGACAATTTCCAATTGTCACTAAACACGATAGCGCCACCCGGCGGCACTGAGGTTGTCTTCACCGAAGGTACGCTTGTACAGGTTTCCTCGGATACTGCGGGGACCACCTTCCACAGCTTCTCCAAGCCATTCGGCAAGATCAAGAAATCAGGTCGAAAATGGAGAAGCAAAGGAACTATCAACGGCGTGGATCTTGGGGTGTTTTTCCCAAGCGGCGCCACTCGCGTCATCCGCATAACAAAACCGGCATGCGGGATCACTCTTCTCAGGGTAACGCGTTCGGGCGAGAATTTGACGCTGGTCCCGCCAGGAGAGGCAGAGGGTGAGCTGGTCTTCCGACAGCAAGTCTGGCCGTAAGACAAACTCGTAACTTAAACATTCAGGGCCTGCTTTCCGAGCAGGCCCTTTTTCTTCCTCTAATGTTCGTTAAAGAGTTCAGTGAGCGTGGATGCCCGCCATGTTTCGCACATACCCACCTCGTCAGAGGTGGGGCGCTGATGTTGTAGCCTACAGCCGCGCCGCGCATGTAGAAGCGCCCTGCGAGAATTAAGTGCTTACGAAAGGCGATTCGCCAGTTCGCGTGCGAAATAGGTAAGAATGATATCCGCGCCGGCGCGTTTTATCGAAGTCAATGACTCAAGCGCAACACGTTCCTCATCGATCCAGCCCAACCGCGCGGCGGCCTTGATCATCGCGTATTCGCCCGATACTTGATAAGCCGCAATCGGCAGATCGAATCGTTCACGAACCGCTCGGATGATATCGAGATAGGGAAGCGCCGGTTTGACCATTAGCATGTCGGCGCCTTGCTGATAATCAAGTTCGGCCTCTCGCATCGCTTCGCGCGCGTTTGCCGGGTCCATCTGATACCCGCGGCGATCGCCGAACTGCGGAGCCGACTGTGCCGCTTCGCGAAACGGGCCGTAGAACCCCGACGCGTACTTAACCGCGTAGGACATGATCGGAATGTGTTCGAAACCGGCTTCATCCAACGCTTCGCGAATCGCGACCACGAATCCATCCATCATGTTTGAAGGCGCTATGATGTCCGCGCCTGCCTCCGCTTGCGAGACCGCTGTCCGCGCAAGCAAATCGAGCGTTGGATCGTTGAGCACCTCACCATCTTCGACAACTCCGCAATGCCCGTGATCGGTGTATTCACACAAACAGTTGTCGGCGATCACCAGCGTTTCCTTGACCTCGCGTTTGAGCGCCCTGATGGCTCGCTGAGTAATACCATCTTCAGCGTATGCCTGAGCTCCGGTTGCGTCCTTTTCGTCGGGTACTCCAAACAAAATCACCGATCGCACACCGGCGCTGCGCGCGGCTTCGACTTCCTTCACCAGCTCATCGATGGAGAGATTGAAAGCGCCGGGCATTGATCCGATCTCCCGGCGAATACCTTCGCCTTCGCAAACAAACAGCGGGTAAACAAAGTCGTCGGGTGACAGTCTGGTTTCGCGGACCAATGCTCGGATACCGGCGGTACGGCGCAGCCTTCGGGGGCGTTCGATCAAATTCATTGTTTCGACTCCTGGGACGATGTCCGACAAACTTCAGTTTGTCGAATTTCAATCAAGCAGACAACAAACTAAGTCTGTCGGGCTAAGACTCGGTTTGTCGATTTTCAATCAAGCGGACGACAAACTAAAGTTTGTCGGACTAAGACTCTGTTCCCAGCTCGCCATTTTCATCGAGGAAGAACGACTTGGCGCAGTCTTCAGAACAAAACTTCTGCGCATAACGTCCGACAGCACACTTTTCACACACCTGTTTAAAGCACAGAACGCACTTGAGCATCCTCAGGACGTTGGAGGTTTGCTTGCATTGGGAACAGGAGATCATTACAGCAAAGCAGTATATCAAACGAAAAGTTGAGGAACAGAGTAATTAACGTAGAGCGGACAGCTACAGCCAACTAGCCCTGGGACCGCCTCCACCGACCCTGTGTCGGGGGTGCGACGACTGACAGCTACCATCGCTACTTCTTAACGAACCTGATGTTCTTGACTCGACCGGCATTCAGAGTAAACGCTGAGACTCGCCCGTTCGCGTCACGAGTAAACCGAATATTGATCCCCCGAACAACGAACGCATCGCTGGTGGTTGCTGCGAGCGGATCCTTAGGTAGATCCTTGAACTCGTTTTCGTGTTTTATAAAAAGCTTGCCGCCTTCAAGTACAACCCTGTACGTCGCTTGAACTTCATCGCTTCGGTACTCGCCGGGGTACTCGGCCAACTGCGCCGGAGTTGGCGTAACCAGTTGGATTGTTTCGAAGGTCATGGGTTTGTCCTTCCCTCGCTGTACGCTTAGCGTCTGCGCCCGATCCTGCTTTTCGAATCTAAGCGTAACCTCCGCCGGAGTCCCAATGGACTTGAACTCGGCGGAGCTCACGGCGCCAAATTGAATGGTTGAACCGGGCACTTCTGCAACCAGCTTCCCATCCTTGACGGTGATTTTCCAGATTGCGCCGTTAATCGTATTCCGATAAGCCCCGGCCTTTTCCTTGAGCTCATTTTCAGACAGTTCGATAAACTTCGCCTCCGGCGCTCGAATGCTGGCGGCTTCCGCTTTGAATTGATCGGCAAGATAAATATCTGCGATCCGCCTCGCGAGATTGCTGGGATTCATCGTACCCAGATTGCATTGCAATACTACGGAGAAACGCTGATCAGGGAAACGCATAGTCATCGCGCGATAGCCAACAAACGCCCCTCCGTGCTCGACGATTCGCAGTCCTCGATACTCGCCGATAACCAAACCAAAGGCGTAATCGATCTTCTCGCCGCTGTTGAGCACACCAGTCGTCAGCACCTGATTGATCAGTTCCTGCCCACCCTTCCCCAGCTTGTTCTTATAGAAATTCTGATCCCATAGAAAGAGGTCTTCGACGCAGGTGAACACGTTGCCGTCGCCGACCATATCGAGCGTAGTCGCGGCAATTTGAAAGCCCCCGCCCCGCCGAGGAACGTAGCTGGCCGCTCGATTCTTCACGATCTCATTGTGGTTATCGTAAAACATCGTTCGGGTCATTCCGAGAGGCTTGAACATGTGTTCATCTGCAAACTCGCGCAGCGTCTTGCCCGAAGCCCGCTTCACAATCTGGGACAACAGAAAGTAACCCGAATTGCTGTAGAGAAATTCGCTGCCCGGTTTGAAATTCAGCTCTTTTTGACGCGCGAGCAGACTCACGACTTCGCCGTCAACGTAGTGATCATCGTCGCGCATTCCGGCGATGCCCATTAAAGTGAGGTAATCACGGATGCCACTGGTGTGATGAATAAGATGGCGGATGGTTATCGTAGTCTCGTACTTGGGGATCTCGGACACGTATTTTCGAACGTCGTCATCGAGAGAGAGTTTTCCCTGCTCAGCAAGCAACGCGATCGCCATCGCGGTGAATTGTTTTGAGACTGAGCCTGTATCCATGATCGAGGCCGGCGACATTGGAATGTTGTGCTCGAGGTTCGCCATTCCGTAACCGCGCTTGTAAACGATTTGTCCGTCCTTGATCACCGCGAGTTCGCAACCCGGGGAATCCGGCTTGTCCCATTGAGTGAACAGCTTGTCGACCTTTTCCGAGCGCGGGTCTTGCTCACCCTGGTTCGAGCTGCCGGCAAAGGTGACGGTTTGCAGCGCGAAAACAATCACGGTAACTAGAGCGAGCCGTCTGTTGAGCGCCGATCTTTTCATTTTGTACCTTCTATCAGTTTCGTAGTCCGGTTCGTAGTCCCGCTTTTAGGCGGAAGAAGCCTTCAGAAACTCAGATTGTCGAGTATCACCCTTCCGCCTAAAGGCGGGACGCCGAAGCTTGCACAACATCTCGAACGCCGATGGGCGGCCTGGCATTAACGTTGGGCCGTTTCCCAGCAGCAAACCAGTTCACTTATCGCCGGTGCTTTCCGATTCAAGTTCCTCATCGCGTGCGGCGCTGTAAATAGCGTTTGAAAGCTCGAGGTACTTGTTGCGCACGTAAGGATTTAGCCGCTCGGCAAACTGAGCATCCAGCTTCCTAATTCTGATGAGTTCCTGGACGTCAGCGAGGTCCCGCAATCGATCGGGCGCGGTCATGCCGGAGGCGAGTTTCAACTCGATCAGCTTTTCGAGAGTAACGACTCGAATGCCGTCTATTTCAATCGAGGATTCATCCGGTCGTGGAATTACAACCGGTTTTGGTTTACCGTCGCCGGGGTATTCACCGCTGATCAAGATATCGATGCTGACTCCCTCAGGGGTCGAGCGAATTGTCTTTTTTGCGCCTGGAAAACTGGGCGCGTATCCCAGACCGATCAGTTCGAGATGAAGCCTCTCTATACCTTCTCTGGTCAACACTAGATCGATGTCCTCGGTGAATCGCTTGTAGCCATAAGCGATAAGAGCTACGGCGCCGACAACAACATAGTCGATTTCGTGTTGGTTGAGGCTTCGCGCCAATCGAACAAGAGTCTTATTAAGATCACCCTTTCCCGCAAAAAGCCTCAAGCCCTCCTCGTAGGTCTCCGCTACCGAATGCGACGGTGAAGTCTTTTTAGTAGAGCGATCGCTCATCGTTGTTGAATTGTACTGAATTCCTGACGCCGGAACCATGCAAACGCGGACTTTGGGAATATGTGTATTAGGGCGCAGGTTAGCGAGTATTTGTTAGCGAACGAAGGTTCTTCAACCCTTTCATCGGGGAAGCGATCTCCCCACCACTGCGATTGAGTGGTGTTCAACGCGGTGATCCCACTTACTGAATCTGACTCGCCTTCGACTTTGGAGGCAGCCGTTGATAGGTTGGGGACGAGATCGGCACGACTTGCATCTGTCCCATCAGATTGAGCAGCATATGCCGAAAATCCGCGTTCCAAATGTCGCCATGGTTGGCAATCACGTTCTTGTCCACCGTCATAATCCAGAACGGGCCGACGCGTTCGTCCGCTCTTTTCTGTGTCACCGCGTACAAATGCTTGCCGCTGTGGAACTGAGAACGAAAGGTAAAAATGTTGTCCTCGGGGATCTCCTGATCCGGTTTCAGTTCGATCACCTCATGAGTGTTGAGACTTCCCGTATGCGCCGCCGACAGCCGGAAAGCTGCAAAAGGAAGCAGGAATTTGGTGGCGTAGTCGGAGCGCGACGAGATCGACACAAACAACGGATAGGGGCGACAAAGTACTTTCTCCGCCTCGGTCTTCGGCGGACACAGTTCTCGTCGGTGATCGGGATGCCGGACAAAAACAGTGTCTAGATCAGATCCTTCTTTTGGCTTACATTTTTCTATCATTTCCCGGGTTACCGAAGAGCCGGTTGCAGCGTTCACGAACAAAACCAAATCATAGTACGGTTTGACCGGTAGCCCTGACTCGTGCAGTTGTTTGCACTGACCTAGTTGTACGCTCCGCCGCTTCTCCGCTTGCTCCAACACCCGCGATCCAAAGGAATGGCCCACCAGAACCACTTTTGGATTTATGCCAGGCAAGGTATCGCCCTCCCTGGCAGCCGCCCCGAGTTTGTTGAGCACTGTGGTGAGTTCGCTATCACCTACACGACCTGCGGCGATGCCGCGTGGCCAGAAGCTCACCCAGCTGAGCAGGCTCGGCAACTCTAAACTTTTGCCGTGCCAACCGATGTACACGCCGACCAGCGGTGTTGGCCGGCCATCCGGTAACGGCCGTATAAGTGGTGCGATTTCTTCCAACGTTTGCTTGAATTTCTCGACGTCTTTGTATTTTCCCGGTGGGGCCTGATTGGCGTTGTTCTTCCAGCCGTGCACATAGATCAACACTACTGAGGACGCCTCCCACTGCGCAGCCGACCCTTTACGTTCAGTGCGGATCAGTTCTTCTGCTTTGATCGCCTGTTGAGGATCGTGCGGATCCCCGTTGTCTTTGAATTCGACGAAGGCGAGTTTGTAACCCTTGTCTTTGTGATCTTCTATTGCCGGGAGCTGCCCAGGACCGGGAATGTTGACAAAACGATACTGCTGTTGTCGGACACATGCGGTCAGCGTGAGCGCTAATAGCAGTAGTACGAGGAATGCTGAGTGTCGTTTAACGTTGTCTCTCATTGCGCCTCCTGTTGAGGTTGCGACTCGTCTTTCGAACATACCCTCAACTGTCAGACCTGAGGGGTGTCACTCAGGGGCTGAGTCTGTCTAGAGCTTCGTCCTTGAAACTAATTCAACCGTTCAAAATATCGCTCATTACCATGGACGCAGTTATGACCAGACATTATTCAAGAGATGTAAGGCTTTGTAGGCCCGGTCGTTAGTGTAGTGCGTCTTAGCGGTCGCAGCGTATGATCGAACCCGTTGTGCCATCGATGCTACCGGTTATCGGTACATCCGACGTCACATCTGTTTGAGACCCGCCAACTAGGTGGCAGGCTCCTTAAGGACAGGGATAATCTCCGGGATTCTGCCTCTTTTGGCAAGAGCTGTTTGCGCCAAGACGCTAAGGACCGCAAAGACGCAAAAGCGATCGCGCAAACCAAACTTAACCCCGGTTAATCGCTCGAAGCACCGATCTTCCACTCACGGTCGTCACGGCCGTCGAGCGGGGCGCTCGTTTCAGCGCGGTCTCCGGTGGCCTGGTCGCGCATTCGATTTTCGTAGGCGGCGCGAATGAAAGACACAAAGAGCGGATGAGGATCAAGCGGTTTCGATTTGAACTCAGGATGAAACTGGCATCCCAGAAACCACGGGTGATCCTGCAGCTCGACTATCTCGACAAACTTTCCATCCGGGGATTTACCCGAAAACACCAAACCGCGGCCGCCAAGCTCGTCTTCGTAACGCGGGTTGAACTCATACCGATGCCGATGCCGCTCGCTAATGGCCTGGGCGCCATAAACCCTCTCGGCCAGCGAGCCGGGTTGAAGCTTGCACGGATAAGCTCCAAGACGCATCGTTCCACCCATCGACTCTACGCCGATCAGGTCGCGAAGCTTAAAGATAACCGGGTGTGAAGTGTCATCATCGAATTCAGTCGAGTCGGCGCCTTCAAGACCGCATACATTCCGCGCAAACTCTACAGTTGCGCATTGCATTCCAAGGCAAATCCCAAAGTAAGGCGTCCGTTCGCGGCGAGCATAATTGATCGCTCGCAACATGCCCGAGATACCTCGCTTGCCGAACCCGCCGGGGACCAGGATCGCATCGAAATCGCGCAGCCGCTCTTCCCAATTCGGATCGTCCATCAGGTCCTCGGACTCGATCCAGCGAATCTGCACTCCCACGCGATTGGCAACGCCGCCATGAACCAGCGCCTCGTGCAGACTCTTATACGAGTCCTCAAGCTCAACGTATTTTCCGATTATGCCGATGCTAACCGTCGCATCCGGTTTCTTGATGGTTTCGACAAGCTCGGACCATCTGCGCAAATCGCGTTCGGCCGCTTGCAGACTCAGCTTCTTTACGATCATGTCGTCGAGCCCTTGTCGAGCGAACATCAGCGGGACCTCGTAGATCGTTTCCACGTCCTGGGCGGTTATTACCTCCTCTTCGCGCACGTTACAAAACAGGGCGATTTTCTCCTTCATGTCCTTTGGCAGCGGCCTATCGCAGCGGCACAACAGAATGTCAGGCTGAATACCGATCTCGCGCAATTCCTTAACCGAGTGTTGCGTAGGTTTGGATTTCAATTCACCCGACGCGGCGATGAACGGCACCAGAGTAAGGTGAATAAAAAGAGCGTTCCCGCGTCCAACCTCGTTGCCCATCTGCCTGATGCTTTCGAGGAAGGGCAGCGATTCGATGTCGCCGACGGTTCCGCCCACTTCTACGATCACAACGTCCGGACCGTCAGCGACTGCTCGGATCGCGTCCTTGATCTCATTGGTGATGTGTGGAATTACCTGAATCGTCTTGCCAAGATAATCACCGCGCCTCTCTTTGTTGATAACCGACAAGTAGATTCGGCCGGTCGTCCAGTTGTTGGACTGAGAGAGATCTGCGTGAGTAAACCGTTCGTAATGGCCGAGATCCAAATCGGTCTCCGCGCCGTCGTCGGTAACAAACACTTCACCGTGTTGGAACGGCGACATGGTTCCCGGATCGACGTTGATGTACGGATCGAGTTTTTGAAGTGTAACTTTCAACCCGCGGGCCTCGAGCAGGCACCCGATGGAAGCCGCTGCCAGTCCCTTGCCAAGACTTGAAACCACTCCGCCGGTGACAAATATGAACTTGGTCATTATCGGTTCTCCTCAATAAGTCGTTTTACTCGTTGATAGTCGTGCTCAGTGTCAACACCTATCGATCGATGCTCGACACTTACCACGCGGATCTTGAATCCATTTTCAAGGGCGCGAAGTTGCTCCAACGCCTCGACCTTTTCAAGAGACGAGGGCTCCATTTTCGCGAACTCCCGCAGGAATTCGGCGCGATAAGCGTAAAGACCCGAATGCTTGCGATAACCGGACAGCAATGCCGGGTCTGCGCGCAACGATTCCTCGAGCGTCGCCTCACCTACAAGTCTAAAGTAAGGAATCGGCGAGCGCGAGAAATAAAGGGCAAACCCGTGCGCATCGGTGACTACCTTTACCACGCTGGGGCTAAATACATCTTCGACCGTGGCTATGGGCTCCGAGGTTGTGCTGATCTGGATCTGCGAATCCTCGAGGAGCGGCGCGATTGCTGCGTCGATTGTTGCCGGATCGATAAGTGGCTCGTCGCCCTGAACGTTGACGACGATTTCCGAATCAAGTTGCGCTGAGACTTCGGCAACTCGATCGGTGCCGGATGCGAGATCCGAGGACGTCATAAAGGCTTCGCCGCCGTGCGCTGTAACAGCTTCGGCGATTCTCTGATCATCCGTAGCAACAATCACCCGTGAAACCAACCGTGCACGCGACGCCCTCTCAACGACGTGCATTATCATCGGAAATCCTGCTAAGGGGAGGAGGGGTTTACCCGGCAATCGAGTTGAGGAATACCGCGCGGGGATGATCGCGATTGCTTCTCCCTTCACGGGCTTTCAGCCTAACTTAAAGCTTCGAGCTCTGTCAAACAACCGGGGCCTTACAGGTCCAGGATTTGCGATTCTGCGATTCGTTGGCAACTACTCCACACCGGTCCGAGAGAATCGCATAATCGCAAGCCCGGCCCCTAATGGCGGAAACGACTACAATTTTGATACCATTGGCGCTCGCCGAGGTATTGAATTTGCTTTCGGCGTTTTAACGGGAGCGCAAGATGATAATTTGTGAGTTTTGTTTGCAGTATACCGCGAACGGTGAATGCTCATTCGGACTGAGGATACCCAAGCGAATGGGGTGCCGCGAGTTTGATCCCGGCATAGATAAGTTCTGTTCGAATCCTGACGACTTCGTAAGCCCCAATCAGATCATCCAGATGGCAACGTTTTTTGGAATCAAAGGAACGGAACTAAAGAAGGTCAAGGCAATCGCCGCCCAGGCCGGGACCACTCGCGTGGAAGTTACTGCTCCTCAAATCGACTCTCTGCCCGTCAACGAACCCTAGCAGAATACCGAAGCCCAGACACAACCCACCAAGAACATGTGTATTGCAAGGAACGGGTGCCGCTGTGAGCCGTAGGCTGGAATGAAATATCCCCAACCTTTTCCGGTTGGGGATTTGCTGGAACGGGTGGCTGCTGTCCACTGTAGGCAGGAATCAAATACCCCAACCTTCTTACGGTTGGGGAATTCGGATGCCGTTTCACTTCTCGATTTCTGCGATAACAAAATCAGACTTCTGGAGGACATACCCAAAGAAGAGTTCTCGACTTATGTTCTGAGCCTCATCGCTTGCGGAGCTCCGTGTGTTGCATAACTCTGCAAGCTGCAGCAGTACATTCTTAGCCGCACCTCGGAGCGCAAGCTTTTTTGTGAACAGTTCGGCTGCCAGACCGTCCGCCACATCCTTCGCCTTACGTGCGCCCGAAGCCTTTAACTGCTCACACAACAATTCCACCTTGGCTCGATCATAGTTCTCATTAAATGGGACTCCCGTCTTGGACGTGCCAAGGTGAAGATGGCGTTCCTTAGGAAGACCGGTTTGTTTCTCGACTCGTTGAAAAATCTGGTCTAATTTGTCATCAAGGATTGAGCGACGGTATTTGGTCAATCCTCGTCCGGACCACAGAATCGCATACTCGTCATTAGTTATTGCCGTTACGACGCCGGTGCCATAGCGCACCGAGACTTCTAAATCTCTATAAGCGAGCACATCACCCATTTTCATTTTCATAT
>Ga0075418_10000715_pt1 | contig 36120 bp, 31 predicted proteins | sample SoiMetdeltSBSDD2_FD_81776 | JGI IMG/M metagenome (GOLD analysis project Ga0075418, IMG submission 81776) | Bulk soil microbial communities from a Populus tree surrounding site in Tennessee, USA - Soil MetaG P. deltoides SBSDD2 | ecosystem: Environmental > Terrestrial > Soil > Tree plantation... | reverse complement strand
TCACCGATGTCACGTACGTCTTCGACGAGCCCACGATCGGCCTGCACCCCCATGACATCGAGCGGATGAACGACCTGCTGCTGCAGCTGCGGGACAAGGGCAACACCGTGCTCGTCGTCGAGCACAAGCCCGAGACGATCGCGATCGCCGACCACGTCGTCGACCTCGGGCCCGGCGCCGGCACGGGGGGCGGCACCATCTGCTTCGAGGGCACTGTTGATGGGCTCCGCAGGACTGACACCACCACCGGCCGCCATCTCGACGACCGGGCATCCCTCAAGGAGTCGGTGCGTTCGTCCTCCGGCACCCTGGAGGTCCGCGGCGCGTCGACGCACAACCTCCGAGACGTGGACGTCGACATCCCGCTCGGGATGCTCTGCGTGGTCACGGGTGTCGCCGGCTCCGGCAAGAGCTCGCTGATCCACGGCTCCGTCTCCCGCCGCGACGGCGTGGTGGTGATTGACCAGGGCGCGATACGCGGCTCGCGACGCAGCAATCCGGCGACCTACACCGGCCTGCTGGAACCGATCCGGAAGGCGTTCGCGAAGGCCAACGGCGTGAAGCCGGCGCTCTTCAGCTCCAACTCTGAGGGCGCCTGCCCGAGCTGCAACGGCGCCGGCGTCATCTACACCGAGCTGGGCATCATGAATACCGTCGAGTCCACCTGCGAGGAGTGCGAGGGGAAGCGCTTCCAGGCGTCGGTGCTGGAGTACACGCTCGGCGGCCGGAACATCGCTGAAGTGCTCGCGATGCCGGTGACCGAGGCTCTCGAGTTCTTCGACCAGGGCGAAGCACGCACCCCGGCCGCCCACAAGATCCTCGACCGGCTGGCCGACGTCGGCCTCGGCTACGTCAGCCTCGGCCAACCGCTCACCACGCTGTCCGGCGGCGAGCGGCAGCGACTCAAGTTGGCCACGCAGATGGCCGAGAAGGGCGACCTCTACGTCCTCGACGAGCCGACCACCGGACTCCACCTCGCCGACGTCGAGCAGCTGCTCGGCCTGCTCGACCGGCTCGTTGACTCCGGCAAGTCGGTCATCGTCATCGCGCACCACCAGGCGGTCATGGCACGCGCCGACTGGATCATCGACCTTGGCCCCGGCGCCGGCCACGACGGCGGCCGGATCGTCTTCGAAGGCACGCCTGCGGCGTTGGTGGCGGCCCGCTCAACACTCACCGGCGAGCACCTTGCGGCTTACGTTGGAACCTGACCGAGGGCCGGCGGACATTTGGTGAAACGGGTTCTCTTAGCTACTTCGACTCGTTGCCCTCTTGGTTGTCCGATAAGGAACATTATGTCATTTGGAACTGGAGCGTCGGTGCAATCGGACGACGCAGGCCCGACCGTCCTCCCCTGCCGGAGCTGAGCTAGACGACGCCCTCCGGACTGGCCCCCTCGACCTGGACGCCCTGGGCGGCGATGCGTTCGATTTCGGCCATATCGTCATCGCTGAGCTCGACGTCGGCGGCGGCCAGACTTCGCTCGATGTTGGCCCGGCTACGGGCGCCGACGATCGCCACATGTACGCCGGGCTTGGCCAGCGCCCAGGCGATTGCGAGCTGACTGACATGCAGCCCCCGCTGCTGGGCGAACTCGGCGAGCTCGGCCACGACAGCCAGGTTCTGCTCAAGCTTTCCTCCCGTGTAGGCGCTGGCCCGGCGGCGCCAGTCGTCCTCCTCGAATGTGGTGTCCTTGGTCATTCGCCCGGTCAGCAGCCCACTTCCGAGCGGGCTGTAGACCAAGACCCCGATGTTGTGCTCGATGCAGTACGGCAACACCTCGGCCTCGATTCCGCGGCGAAACAAGTGATACGGCGGCTGCAGCGTCTCCACCGGCCGGACAGTTGAGAATGCCTCCATCTGTTCGGCATCGAAGTTCGAGACGCCGACGTGCCGGATCAGCCCTTCAGCCACCATCTCCTGGAGATATCCAGCGGTGTCCTCAAAGGCTGTCCGCTCGTCGGGCCAGTGCACCTGATAGAGGTCGATGTAATCCACGCCCAGTGCCGCCAAACTGGAGTGAACGCCTTCGCGGAGCCATTGCCGGCTGCTGTCGCGAGCGGGATCCTTTCCGGGATTGATACCGCCCTTGGTGGCAATGATCACCGAGTCCCGGTTGGTGTCGAGTTCATGACGAAGGGCCTCGCCGAGCATCCGTTCGGAAGCTCCGAATCCGTACGCCTGGGCGGTGTCGAAGAAGCTGACCCCGAGGTCGATTGCGTGCCGGATCGCCGCCTTGGCCTCATCGGCGTCGACGGAACCCCACTCCCCGCCCAGCTGCCATGTGCCGAAGGCGATCCGCGAGACCTCCAATTTCGACCTGCCCAAAGTGATCGTCTGCATGCCTTAACCCTCTCTGGTGCCGGTTTGTGGTCGCCAGCCGGGGCTGGCCAGATTGGATATCGCGTTGACGTGTCACGGCGATGTCGGGTGCATAGCCGCGCACTGGGCGGCCCGGCTCTGCATCGTCGTCCGCTCCACGCCGTTCTGCGTTAGCTCGGCTGCGCGCAGAAAGTGCTGTCGAGCCTGCTCGTGCGCACCAGAGCGACACAACATGTCACCGGCCACAGCAGACAGCAGGTGATAGTCCTGCATGCCTGCGACGTCGAACAACGGAAGCACAATCTCCAGCCCCGCCTCAGGGCCGAAGGCCTGCGCGGTCGCTACCCCGCGATTGAGCTCGACGACCGGTGACGGGCTGATCCGTACGAGGCCGTCGTACAACGCGGTGATCCGTTCCCAATCGGTGTCCTCGGCGAGCGTGGCCCGAGCGTGACAGGCCGCTATCGCCGCCTGCAGGGCGTACGGACCAACCGTGCCGCCGAGCCGCTCGATCCGGTCAATATTCGCCAGGCCGCGATGGATCAGGAGGCGGTCCCAGCGGGTTCGGTCCTGGTCAAGCAGGAGCACCGGCTCGCCGTTCGGTCCGGTGCGAGCCCGTAGCCGCGAGGCCTGGAGCTCGATCAGCGAGAGCAGGCCCAGCGTCTCGGTGTCGGACGGTGTCAGTGCCGCCAGCATCCGGCCGAGCCGGAGCGCCTCCGCGCACAGGTCGCCGCGCATCCACTGATCGCCGCTGGTGGCTGTGTAGCCCTCGTTGAAGACTAGGTAGATGACCTCGCGCACGGCATCGAGGCGTGCCGGCCGCTCCGATTCCGAGGGGAGCTCGAACCGCACCTTCGCCGCGGCGAGGGTGCGCTTTGCCCGCACGATGCGCTGGGCGATGGTCGATGCGGGGGTTAGAAACGCACGAGCGACATCGTCGGTGCTCAGGCCGCACACGAGCTTGAGGGTAAGGGCGGAGCGCGCGTCCGGCGACAGAATGGGGTGGCAGGCCATGAAGATCAATCCGAGCAGGTCGTCGGCCAGATCGCCGTCGACGATCTTGTCCAGGTCGTACTCCTGCGCTTGCGGTTGCGAGGCGGCCACCAGGTGGTACTTGCCGCGCTGAGTGTCGCGGCGGCGGATCCGGTCGACGGCAAGGTACCGCGCGGTCGTGCTCAGCCATGCCGCCGGGTTGTCAGGCACGCCGTCCTCCCGCCACTTCTGGACCGCCGCCACGAAGGCGTCCTGGGCGAGCTCCTCGGCGGTGTCGAGGTCACCGACCTGACGGGTCAGCCGGGCGATCACGCGCGCGGACTCGACCCGCCACAGCGCCGCCAACTGTTGGTCGAGCTCGTCCTCCGGCTGGCGGCGAGGCGAGGTCTCGGGATGGTCGGTCACGGTGCTGTGGCGGTCGAATCGGCGAGGACTACTGCGTTTCCTGTTGGAGGTCTTCGAACTCAACGACCCGTCGTACGTCAACTCGCTCGCTGCCGACGAGCAGCGCGAACTTGCGCGCGTGCTCGACGGCCTCCGCGAGCGAGTCCACCTCAAGGATCGCGAAGCCGGCGATGAGCTCCTTGGCTTCGGCGAATGGACCATCGATGACGCGCACCTTGCCATTGTTGACCTCGACTCGGGCGCCCTGCGAGCTCGACGCGACACCCTCCCCCGCGAGGAGCACTCCGGACATTGCGGCCTCCTGCATGTACTCACCGATAGCGGCCTGCTGCTCGGCCGACGGGCGAATTCCGTCCTCCATGTCCTGGGTCTGGTAGTGCATCACCATGTAGCGCATGGCCATCTCCTCGTGGCGTCAGTCGTTATCCGCGGCGGCGTACACGAGGTGCAGTACGCCGGTGTCGAAGGTAGTCGACGACACCAGTTTCAGCGGCACGGTCGGGCCGTCGGCGAAGAGCTTCTTGCCGTGGCCGACGACGATCGGGTGAACCAGCAGGTGTAGCTCGTCGACCAGGCGCTGCTCGAGCAACCAGCGCACTAGGGCGGCGCTGCCCGTCGTTCCGAGGCGGCTGTCTGCCTTGAGCCTGATCAGCTCGCTGGCCACATCGCCGGTGATCACCGTCGAGTTCTCCCACGTCGGCTCGGTCAGCGTGTTCGACACGACGTACTTCCGTGTGCCGTTCATGACCTCGGTTGTGGGGTCAGCAGGGTCAGCGTTCGGCCAGTAGCTGGCGAAGGCGTCGTAGGTATGACGGCCGATGAGGATGGCGTCGTTGTCGCTCATCATCTCGCCGACGACAGCGCCCATCTGGTCGTCGAAATAGGGGAAGTGCCAGGTCTCGGGCGACTCGATGACGCCGTCGAGAGAGATGAAGAGGCTGGACTTGATGAATCCCATCGTGGTGCTCCTTGGTCGGTCGGGCGGGTGGCCCGTTGGGTTGTTGTCACCCGGTATGCCGAACGAGGACCTCGCGGATCGACATGACCTCGAAGCTCTTCTGAAGTTCCTGCTGTGCCGTCCGGATTCTCAGAATCGCCCCCGAGCGTGAGCTCAGTCCACGACGTCACGCTCAGATCTTCGCGTTGATGCGCCGCTCGGGGGCGATTCTGAGAATCTTGCCTCAGCAGGACTGACACCCGCTCGCTACTCAGCGCTTGCCGGCAGGTTTCGGAGTGCCCACTCGTAGGAGATCCGATGTGATTCGAACCTGGAGTCGCCGCTGGGTTCGTCGATCTCGATCATGAAGTCGCCGTCGTAGTCGCTCGGCAGCGCTGCGAGCACGGCGTCGAAGTCGACCACGCCGAGTCCGGGTTCGCACCACAGGCGCTTAGATGCCATCAGTTCGTGGTACGACCGTGGTTCCTTGCTGTCGAGGTGCAGGTGGTCGGGGAAGACGTCTTTGATGTGGATTCCGCCAAGCCGGTCTGCATACCGCGTGATGAGGGCCGCTGGCTCGATTCCGGCCCACCGGAGGTGACCGGTATCAGGGCCGAAGCCAATGACGTCGGGGCCGAGCCCCTCAAGCAGGGCGACGATCTCTTGCTCGGTTTCGAACACGCCGCCGACGTGCGAGTGATGCAGCGATCGAAGGCCCTCCGCTTGCAGCACCTGACAGATGATCCCGCAGTTTTCGATGGCCAGGTTCAGCCGGTCACGGTTGAAGTCGGCGCCAACCGCGGGCTGCGCCATACGAGCCGGGATAGCCATCGAAGAGATCATCGTCCGATCCAGACCGAGCATCACCTGGGTGGCGGCGAATCTCTTGGCCCGTTCGGTCTCCGCGGTGATGTCGATCGTCTCGTCGAAAGGCGAGCTGAACAGACTGAGAGCCGGCGCGAGCCCATAGCCGTCGATCCAGTAGAGATACTCCTGCGCATCCATGCCGTCGGGGACATCGGCCTTGACTGCGCTGAACCCGATCTTGGCGAAGTCAGCGAATGCTTCCTCGAAGGCAGCCCGGGACTTGTCGACCCGGCGGTCCCTGCTCCAGTACGGGATGGGATTGGCGGCGATCCGGGTCCGCATAGCTCGGCTCCTCGAAGATTCGCTTGCTCTAGGACAGGCCCACGGGTGCCGTCGACTCCCGAACGATGAGAGTCGTCGCCAACTCGACCCGAAGGGACGCTGACTGCCGGCCCTCCATCTGGTCCCTCAAGATGCGGTAGGCAACTTCGCCCAGCTGCACGAACGGCTGACGCACAGTCGTCAGCGGCGGCGACGACGCGGAGGCCAAGAGGCAGTCGTCAAACCCGACCACACTGAGACCTCCCGGCACAGTCAAACCCAGCCGGCGGGCCGTCTCCATCACCCCAAGTGCTTCCAGGTCGTTGGCCGCAAACACTGCGGTGGGCCGGTCTGCCCGACGCAGGATGCTTTCGGCCGCCAACACGGCTGCCTCGAATCGGAAATCGGCTCGCTCGATGAGGCTGGGATCCACCGCCTGCCCATATTCGGTCAGGGCAGCGACATAACCGTGATAGCGCGCGTCGTCAGCGAGGCACTCGTAACCGCGCAGCATCGCGATGCGCCGATGGCCAAGCTCCAACAAGTGCCGCACGGCGGCCAGCCCACCTTGCCAATTACTTGAGCCCACGCTCGTCAGGCTCTCCCCAACCGGATTGCTCGGATCGATCAGTACGACCGGCAGAGCGGCTTCCGTCAGTCCATTGTGTTGCTCCGGCGTCAGGCGCGACGTCACCATGATGAGCCCGGCACGACCGATGCGCTCGAGCTCGTTGACCCATTGCCGCGCATCAACATTGGCTGGCAGAAGGCTCACCGCGACATGAGCGCCCTCCTCCCCTGCCGCCTCGATGATTCCGCGCATCATTTCAAGGTTGTTCGGATTGGACAGCGCGTCGAACACCAGCTCCACGTGCTTGTGTGCCTGCGGCAGCGCGCTCGCGCCTCGCGGTAGATACTGCTGCTCCTGCAGTACGCGCAGTACTCGCTCCCGCGTGTCGGGGGCGACGTCTGGCCGACCGTTAAGGACCTTTGAGATGGTGGGGGTGGAAACCCCGGCACGCTGGGCTATGTGACGGAGGGTCATCCGTTTCGGTTCTGCCTTTGCGCGGCCTGTTCCTGCCATGATCAGCCCTGTATACGCCAGTCGAAGAAAATTCGCAATTGTTTCGGCCCTAGTTTCGGCCTCCGTCTGTCCCAAGCCACCCTTACCCTGCCAGGGTGAAATTCACCGATGGTTACTGGCAACTACGTGATGGTGTACAGGCCCGCTACCCCGCTGAGGTGTACGACGTGGCCGTGGAACCCGACGCGCTCACCGTCTACGCACCAACGCGGAAGATCGCGCATCGTGGCGACACCCTCAACGAGCCCCTGCTGACCGTTAGGTGCACCTCACCCGCTCCTGACATCATTTCGGTGTCGGTGAGCCATTTTCGCGGGACACGTCCCGTGCAGCCGGAGTTTCCTCTGAACGTTGAGCAATCGGTGCAGGTGGACATTCAGGTAGACGACACCGCTGCCTCGATCGCCTCCGGTGCACTGTCGGCCCGTTTCAGGCGTGACGAAGGCTGGGCCTTGGAGTTTCTCGCCGGCGCCACGGTGCTGACAGGCAGCCTCCAGAAGGCGATGGCCCTCATCGCCACGGACTCGGGTGGGCCGTACGTCCGCGAGCAGCTCAGTCTCGGAGTCGGCGAGTTCGTGTACGGCCTCGGCGAGCGGTTCGGCCCCTTGGTGAAGAATGGTCAAGTCGTCGACATCTGGAACGCCGACGCGGGTACCAGCAGTGAGCAGGCGTACAAGAATGTGCCGTTCTACCTGACGAACCGCGGATACGGAGTGTTCGTCAACCACCCTGGTCCGGTCTCCTTCGAAGTGGGGTCGGAAGCCGTCTCGCGCGTGCAATTCAGCGTGGCGGGTCAAAACCTGGAATATCTGGTCATCTACGGGCCGACGCCCGCCGAGATCCTGCGCAAGTACACGGGGTTGACGGGCAGGCCGGCACTGCCGCCGCCGTGGTCGTTCGGGCTGTGGTTGAGCACCTCTTTCACCACGTCCTACGACGAGGAGACAGTCAGCAGCTTCGTCGACGGCATGACTACCCGCGATCTGCCATTGTCGGTGTTCCACTTCGATTGCTTTTGGATGCGGGAGTTTCAGTGGTGCGACTTCACCTGGGACGACCGAACGTTCCCCGATCCTGCAAGCATGCTGTCCCGCCTCAAAGAGAAAGGCTTGCGCGTCTGTGTCTGGATCAACCCCTACATCGCGCAGCGCTCGCAGTTGTTCGCCGAGGCAATGGAACACAACTATCTAGTCCGAAAGCCCGACAGCGACGTGTGGCAGACCGACCAGTGGCAAGCAGGAATGGGGATAGTCGACTTCACCAATCCCGGCGCCCGCGACTGGTATGCAAGCAAGCTGCGCACCCTGTTGGACATGGGCGTGGACTGCTTCAAAACCGACTTCGGCGAGCGGATACCCACCGACGTGGTGTGGTCTGACGGCGCTGACCCGCAGCGGCTGCACAACTTCTACAGCTACCTGTACAACCAGACCGTCTTCGATCTGCTGCGGACATACAAGGGCGAGCAGGAGGCCGTAGTGTTCGCCCGCTCGGCGACAGCAGGCGGGCAGCGCTTCCCGGTCCATTGGGGCGGCGATTGCGAGTCAACGTTCGTCTCGATGGCCGAGAGCCTTCGCGGCGGTCTGTCACTGGCCATGTCCGGCTTTGGATTCTGGAGCCACGACATCGGCGGCTTCGAAGGACGTCCCGATCCTGCGGTGTTCAAACGGTGGATTCCCTTCGGCCTGCTCTGCACGCACAGTCGGCTTCACGGCAGCGACAGCTATCGCGTGCCGTGGCTCTTCGACGAGGAGTCGGTCGAGGTGCTGCGACGGTTCACTCGGTTGAAGGCGCAGCTGATGCCCTACATCTACGGGCAGGCGGTGGCGGCGGCCCGCGACGGAATGCCGGTGCTTCGGCCGATGGCAGCAGAGTTTCCGGACGATCCGGCCTGCACCCACTTGGATCGGCAGTACATGTTCGGAGATCGGCTGCTGGTAGCCCCCGTGTTCACCGCATCGGGTGAAACCTCCTACTACATCCCGGCCGGTACATGGACGCATCTGCAGACGGGTGCGACCGTACGCGGGCCCGCCTGGGTCAGCGAGGTGTGCGATTTCCAGACCGTGCCCGTCTTCGTACGGCCTGCTTCCGTTCTACAGATCGGTTCTCGCGATGACCGACCGGACTATCCCTACGACGAGGACGTCACACTACGCGTGTACGAGTTGCCAGATGGCGGCCGAACCATAGTGACGGTGCCTGGCCTCACTGGAGGGTCGGCAGCGATCTTCGAGGTGGCTCGCAACGGCCGCCTCGTGACCGCCACACGGCGGCATGGTGGCGCCTCCTGGCGGCTGCAGCTGATTGGGATCGAAGGATCGGAGATCAGGGTGCCGGCCGACGCAGACCAGTGCTCAATCGAAATGGGACCGGCTTCTTGACTCCTGCTACCCCCGCGCCAATGACGTGGATCCGGAGCGCCGTCGTGACAGCGCGTCGACTGTGGCGGCAAGAGCCAGAACCGCGCCAGTAATCGCCAAGGTGATCCCGGCGGACAGGCCGAGCAGGCCGAGCCCGTTCGTGATCATGGAAATCAGCAGTGCACCGACCGCGGCTTGAGCGAGGCGACCCCGGCCACCGAAGAGGCTGACACCGCCGACGACCGCGGCGGCAACGCCGGAAAGCACGATGTCTCGGCCGGCAGAGGACTCGACGGTGCCGACCTGGCTGGCCGTGAAGAGACCCGAGACGACTGCGAGGCATGAGCAAAGGATGAAGCACACAATGCGCACTCGCGAGACATTGATGCCGGCCCGCCTGGCCGCTTCGGGGTTGCCGCCAACCGCATAAATATGGAGACCGAACCGGGTGCGGTCGAGCATCATCGTGCCCACCCAGAGGATCGCCAGCGCAATGGGTACGACTATCGGCACGCCCCGGATGGGGATGACGCTCGTCGACCGGTTGAGGCTCAGCAGCAGGACGACCAGTCCACCGCCGACTGCCCATGCCAGAACGCGTGCCCACAGCAGGCTCATGGGACGGACAGCCATACCGGTCGCAACTCGCCGGCCGCGGTCGTAGAGCCCGGTGAACAGCGAGATGGCAACGATGACGGCGAGCATGAGCCATCCGGCCCAAACCGGCATGTTCTTATTCATGATCGCGGTGACGGCGGCGTCCTCGATGCGGTAGGCACCGGCGTTGCCGAGCAGGACCAGAATCACACCCTGCAGGCCCAGGAACAGGGCCAGGGTGATGACGAAGGACGGAACTCCGATTCTGGCGACCATGAAGCCTATGAACGTGCCGATTGAGGCGCCGACGACAAAGGCGACGAGCAGCGCTGCGATCCAGTTCCACCCACCGACGTTGGTGAGCAGGATGAAAATCGCCATCGCCAAGCCACCTGTGACGCCCGCTGACAGGTCGATTTCGGCAAGAAGGATCACGAACGTCAGCGCCACCGCCAGCATCATCAGCGCGGCGGTCTGAGTCATCAGATTCGCGATGTTGGTCTTGGTGAGGAAGAACGGAGTCAGGATGAAGAACACGAGGGTGATAATGACCACGCCGGCGATTGCGGGCAGCATGCCCATCTCGCCGCCGCGGATCCGCAGCACGTAACTGTCGATCTGGTCGCGGACCGTGCCTTCATGCCCCGTCGCGATCTGATGGGGGGCGGGGGGGCCTCCGACCGCTTGGGCGGCCGTGTTCGTTGACGGATTCGTCGACTTTTCCACCGGCGTGGTCACGAGACCACCTCCTCCTCTTCGTCTACCTCTTCAGCAGCCGCAGTGTCGCCCTTGATGCCGGTGATGTAGGCGACGACTTCGTTGTAGTTCGTCTCGCTCGTCTTCAGCTGCGCCACCATGGCGCCGAGGTAGAGCACGTTGATGTAGTCCGCCACTTCGAACACGTCCGCGAGGTTGTGGCTGATGATAATGACGCCCACCCCGGCGTCAGCGAGGCGGCGGACCAGCGCTAGCACCTGTTCGGTTTGCGCGACACCCAGCGCAGCTGTCGGCTCGTCGAGGATGACCAACTTCGCCTTCTGCAGCACGGCGCGAGCGATCGCCACTGTCTGGCGCTGACCGCCGGACAGGGAGGAAACCTTCTGACGCACCGACTTCATGGTCCGGACGGACAACCCCTGCAGCGTCGCCGTGGCATGTTTTTCCATCTCCGGCTGGTCGAGCATGCGCTGGTGGATCTCTTCCCGCCCTAGGAACATGTTCTGGACGATGTCGAGGTTCTCGCACAACGACAGGTCCTGGTAGACAACCTCGATGGCGTGCCCCGACGCGTCCTTCGGCGAGTTGAGAGTGATCGGCGCCCCCTCGAACGAGACATCGCCGGAATCGTACGGTTGCGCCCCCGACAGCCCCTTGATCAAGGTCGACTTTCCCGCGCCATTGTCGCCGACGAGCGCGGTGACCTTACCGGGGTAAACCGTCATGTTCACGCCCTTGAGGACCTCGACCGGGCCGAAGCTCTTCCGGACATTCTGCAGCTCGATGATAGGGCTCTCCACGGCTCCTCCTTAGCTATTGCAACGAGATTTAGTGGCCATGCGCACCAACTGGTGCGCATGACCACCACGAGCGACTCGAGTGCGGTCCATCTGCTGCTGGACTAGGTGAGGCCAGCCTTCTTGCAGGCATCGGCGACCTCTTTGGTGCAGACGTCCGAGATCTTGGCGTTCCCGTCGTCGAACACAACCTTCATGTTTTTCGCATCGACCACGACAGGGGTCTGTGGGATGAATGGTGTTCCGTTCGGGTCTGTCGTAGGAGCAGGTGGCTTCTCGCCATTGAGGAGCTTCATGGCCAGATCCACACTGGCTTGCGCCTCGAGCTGGAACGGCTTGTAGACCGTCGCAACCTGCTTGCCAAGGAGAATGTTCTGCAAACCAGGCGGGCTCGCATCCTGGCCGCTGACCGGAACCTTCTTGCCGTTCTTGTCCAACACCGAGATCACACTTGCAGCGTTGAAGTCGTTCGCGACCCAGACGGCGTCGATGTCGCCCTTTTGCGCGGTGTATGCCTGCTCGAAGTAGGTCTGAACCTTTGGCGGGTCCCAGGAACCCGGCGTCGAGAAAGCTGGCTTGATGCCTGCGGCGGACATGACCTTGTCCGCGCCGTCGTGGAATTGCTTCGCATTGCCGTCCGTCGGATCGCCCCCGACGTAGGTAACCTTGGCCGTCGCCGGATCCTTGCCCTCAGCCTTCAGACCGTCGACGATCATCTGACCCTCGAGCTCCCCGACGTGGAAGTTGTCGAAGGAGATGTAGTAGTCAGCGCCCTGAATCGGTCGGTCATAGGCAATCACCGGGACACCCTGCGCCTTCGCCTTCTGAGCCACCTGGACGCCCGCCTTGTTCAAGTCGACGAGCAGCATGACCGAGCAACCCTTGGTGAGCTGCTGCTGCGCGATCGTCGCGTACTTGGACGTGTCGTTCTGTGCGTTCTGGATGTCCGTCTCTACGCCCTGGGCCTTGAACGCCTGCTCCAACTGGGGGCGGTCGCCGTTCTCCCAACGGCTCGAAGACGCTGCATCGGGCAAGATGATGCAGGCACGCTTGCCAGCCGCCCCTCCGCTTGCCCCACCGCTCGCCTCGCCGCCTGCACTCGTCGTGGTACCGCGATTACATCCCGCGAGCGAGGTCAGCGCGAGACCCGCTGCCACCGCCACGACAACGGCGGTCCTCTTCGTCGAAAGTGTCATTTCCTCTTCCTTGAGTTAATTCGGGACGAGCCCTGCCATTCTTCTCGAAACGCTTTCGAAAGCGTTTCGAGCACGGAGTTTGGCACTCTGGATATCCGATGTCAAGGATCGTAAGCGAATCGATAACAGACCACAGCCAAGTGCGATTAACCCCTGCGGCGCCAAAATCGGAATCGCAAAGAATGTGGCCACGTGTGGCCTTGCCAGGTCGGCCACTGGGCTCCGAGCTCCAGGATCTCGACCTCATGCTGAGTTCGTAGATCCGATGTGTCGTCCACGGCGAGCATCATGTCCAAAGCCTCGTCATGGCAGGCATTGGCCAGGTCCTTGACGAGATCCATGCGGCCGGCCGCTACGGCGGCGTTCATCCGGGTGGCGTAGTGGGCCTGGAGGCGCGCAAGTTTTTCTTCTATCGGTGCAGACGGCATTAGCACCTCCCGCTGCAGTTCAACCTCCGCTCAGTCTACGGCGCGGGACGATCCGCGGCATCGACGAGATATCTACTTGCTCACACCTTGCGACACCGAGCCTTGGAGCTGCCGCTGGAAGATCAGATAGATGATCAGCACCGGCACGACGGTGATCACCACGGCCGCAAAGAGCGCCCCGAAGTCGACGGAGTAGCCAGCCTGGGACGCGAAGGACGCCATCGCCTGAGTCAATACGTAATTGTCGGGGTTGGTATTCAGGGCGATCGGCAGCAGGAACTGGTTCCACAGGCCCACAAAGTTCAAGATCGCGACCGTAGCCAGACCGGGCCTCGCCATAGGAAGCATGATCTGGAAGAAGGTCCGCCACTCCCCCGCACCGTCCACCGCAGCCGCCTCCGCGATCGACTTCGACAGCGACCGGAAGAAGGCGTAGAGAAAGAACACGGTGAACGGGAACGCGAACGCCGCATACGTCAAGATCAGTCCCGGCAACGTGTTGAGCAGACCGATTCCTCGCAGCACGAAGAACAACGGCACGATCGCCAAGAAGATCGGAAAGGTAAGCCCGGCGAGCATCAGGTAGTACAGCGCCCGGCTGCCAGGAAAGCTGAATCGAGCGAGCACGTAGGCCGACATCGAGCCGAACAACATCGTGAGAATCAGCGCGCCGAAGACGACGATCACCGAGTTGAAGAAAAAGCTTCCGATTCCAGCGGTTGTCCAGGCATTGACATAGTTCTGGAAGCTCCAGTGCTGTGGCAGGGCGAAGGGCGAGGCGAAGATCTCCGAGCTCGTCTTGAACGAGGACATCAGGACCCAGATCAGCGGCAGGATGACCAGGATGGACCAGATGATCAAGACCGCATGAGAAAAACCGGTCACTGCCTTGTCGGCGGCCGTACCTGGCTTCTCGTAGGCTTCGGCTGGCTCGGTTGGAACTCGTTCCCCCGGCGGTGCGGTAGGGACGGCACCTTGAGAGATCTGTGTCATTCGCCAACCTCACTCTTTCCACCGAAAATCCGGTTCACGGCGAACACGAGGCCTGCGTACGCCAGCGTGATGACGGCGAGTACGACACCCATCGCGCAGGCATAGCCGAACTGGCCCTTGGTGAACGCTGTGTTGAAGAGCTCTTGGGCCATGACGAGTGTCGTGTTGTCAGGTCCGCCACCCGGTTCCAGAGCAGCCATGTAGACGAACGCGTCGAGCGCGAGGATCCCGATGTAGATGAAGGCGGTCTGTACGTTCTCGCGGATCAGCGGGATGGTGATCGAAATCGCTGTACGGAAACGTCCGGCACCGTCGATGCGGGCCGCCTCGAAGACCTCGGCTGGGACGCCTTTGATGGCGGCGATGAACAACACCATGTAGAAGCCGACCAGACCCCAGATGATGACGAACATGACCGCCCACCGGGCCGTGCGCGGGTCACCCAACCAGGCAAACGAGGTGAACTGATCCAGACCGAGGCGGGTGAGGATGCCATTCAGGAGTCCGGCGCTGGGGTCGTAGATCTGGGACCAGATGAGCCCGATCACGATGGCGGGGATGACGTAGGGAAAGAACGAGATCACTCGATAGAAGCTCGAGTTGCGCAGGCCTTTGACGTTGCCGCGGGTCGAGCCCCCGACCGTGACGAGGGTGGCGAAGAACATCGCCAGGCCCAGCGTCACGATCGGGACCACGATCGCCATGAGAATGTTGTTGCTCATAGCTTGCAGGAAGGTGCTATCGGTAAACAGCTTCGCGTAGTTGGAGAGCCCGATGAAGTTCATCGCGGGTGTGAAGCCGGTCCAGTCGGTCAACGAGAAGTACGCCGCCTGCACGAACGGGGAGACCACGAACCCGATGTAGAACGCGACCGGGATAACCAAGAAGACCAGGAAGAAGCTGATCTTGTCGAACGTCAGGTTACGCCGTCGCCAGCGGGCCGAGCCGAACCGCCGCAAACCACCCGATGGGCTAACGCCGCCCGGCGAGGCAACACCGGTGGTGAGTCCCCCGCTGGACAATGCAGTCACGACACTTGCACCTTCTTGATCGAATCATCCTTGGCGACCTTGTCGGTGATGTCCTGCAGACCCTTGGTTAGTTTGGCGACGTCTGAGTCGCCGGAAAGGAAGCTGTTCCACACCACGAGCTGGTCAGTATTCATGCCATAGAGGTCGACGAAGTTCCACGAGAAGATGTTCGACCCTGCCTTCTCGAGCATTTGGATCTGGGATTGCAGCGCCGTCGACCCGAATCCGTCGGCAGGCACAGTGCCCTTGACGATGGTCGAGGAGAGCTTGGTCTTGGCGAAGTTCACCGCGGCGTCCTTCGAAAGCATCGCGCGCAGGAACTCCTTGCCGCCGGCGACATTCTTGCCCTGCGACGGGACGATGTAGCCCTCGCCAGCAGTCGAGTGCAGCGCCTCCCACGGCATCTTGGAATTGCTTGAAACGACCGGCTCGGGCGCACCGGTCATCTTGAACCCCGACTTGGTCTGATCCTTCATCTCGTTCTCGATCCAGCCGCCCGACGGATAGAGGATGAACTGCTCGGCGTCGCTCCACTGCGCCTGGGCGGCGGTGAACACGGTCCCCGACCCGCCCGGCTTTATGTAGCCGGCATCGATGATCTTCTTCATCCCGTTGAACACGTCCTGAATCGGAGGGAGCGACCAGCAGTCGGGCTTGAGATTCTCCAGCGCCAGCCGTACCTCGTCGCCGCCCTCTTTAATGGCGGATCCGATGGCCATCGTCTGGTAATAGGTCGCAGCCTCCTTGCCCCAGCCGAGCAGGTACTTGCCTTTGCTCTTGGCCTTCTCACCGAGGGCCAGCATCTCGTCGTACGTCTTCGGAACGGTCCAGCCGTTTTGCTCGAAGAGCGAAGCCGAGTACCAGAGCGCGTACACGGTGAGGGCGTAGTTCAGCACAATGAACTTGCCATCGAACGTTCCCGGATTCATCACGCCCGGGTAGAGCGTGTCCTTGATCACCGTGCCCTCGTAGTTCTTGGCCTCGATGACATCGTTCAGCTCGGCGAGCTGGTCGCGAATCGTGTTGATTCCAATCAGGCCGGCGCCGCTGTTGTCGATAACGTCCGGCGGGTTGCCCGCGACGAAGCGGGGCTGGAGAGTCTGGGCCACCTTGGTGGTTGGTGTCACCTTCACCGTCACACCCTGCTGCTTCGCCTCGACCTGCTTGCCTGCGAACTCCGCGTAGTCGATGCCATATCCGCCCTTGAAGATGACGGCGTCAACTGTCGAGGGCGACTTCACCCCGAACGGGTTGGTGTCGCTCACCTGACCTGCTGGCGCGGAGCTCTGAGAGGTGGTGCCGGTACCCGAGGTGGCGCAGGCCGCGAGCGACCCAGTGGCGGCTAGGGCCGCTGCGGCGAGTGAGCCCCGGAGGAAGTCGCGTCGCCCGAGTGGCCTGGAGGTGATGTCCATGTGATGTTCCTTCCGATTGATCCCTGGTTGGTTTCGTGAATTCCTTACTGTGCATGCTCTGATCTTTTGCCGAGCCCTGGGCGAAGCCACGCCGCTCGGCCGTTCGTTCTCAGGTGCCGCGACGGATCCGGCCCTCGTACTTCCTCTCAAGCGCATGGTTGTGCTCGTCTCCGCCGGGGACGTTGGCGGACACGTAGAGCGGAGGCACTCGGCCATCGCCATTCATCCGCTCAGCGACTCCGATAGTCAGCAACTGGGCGATGAACGCGCTCGTAATGGAGGAAACCGAACCAACGGAAACGCCTCCAGGCATGTCGAGAGTCGCGTCACCATAAGGCGCCAAGTTGTCGATCACCACGTCGGCGACCTCGGACAGCCGCAGGCCGCTGGGATGCTTTGGCTGCACCTGTGCGGTGTGTTCGAGTGACGTCACCGCGATGACGTCGTGGCCCTTCTCCTTGGCCAGCAGCGCCATGCCCACCACCGAACCGTTGACGCCGGAGTTGGAAGCGATGACGAAGGCATCTCCCGGGTGGATGGGCGAGATCTCCCACAGCTCCGCAACCACCTCTGGGTTGCGTTCAAGACTGGATCCACCCAGCGCGTCCGCGGTCATGCTGCCGTGTAGGACGAGGTCGCGGAGAGCGATCTTGTTCGTCGGGATAAGGCCGCCGGCCCGGCCCGCAATCTCCATTGCGAATGCCTCTGAGTGGCCCGTCCCAAAAGCCTGAATCACCGCACCCGCCTCGATGGCCTTCGTCATCAGGCCGATCGCTGCCTCGAGGCCGCCGTCGCCGGCCAGAGCGACCAGCCGCTCGAGTCTTTGGCTCACCTCGTTCGCGAAATCGGTCACTACTGGAGCAACACTGCTCTTCGTCACTGGTTGGCCTCCTCGAGGGGAGCACCCTCGCTGTCTGTGTCGTCGCGGCCGGTGTCGTTGGGGTCAGGGGCTTTGCTGCCATCGGTCGCGGCGCCGGGAGCGGTGCTGGACATTGGGGCCGTCGCCCGTTGCGGTGTGCGACGTGGCCGGCGGTGCGAAGAGACGGCTCGAGCTGACGCCGCAAGCTTCGCGCTCGATCGATCGAAATTCTCCTGGGCAACAAGCAGGTAGAGCAGGTCGAGCACGACGAGCTGGCCGTGCTTGGCGGACAGGTCGTCGGGCTGCAGGAACTGCTCATAGATGGATGTCACAATGCTTCGATCGGCGAGTTCGGCGAGCGGCGATGTCGGGTCGTTCGTGATAGCAACCGTGAAGGCGCCTGCCCGACCAGCCTCGGCCAGCATCTCGATCGTCTCGTCCGTTCGTCCAGTGGTCGAAATGCCAATCGCCACCGTGTCCGAGTCCTGAATGGCCGCGCTGGTGAGGCCGCTGTGGACCTCAGACCACGCATATGCGGGGACACCGACGCGGTACAGGCGGCCCTGCAGCTCATCGGCCAGCATTGCGCTGCCGACGACGCCATAGATGTCGACGTGCGCGCACAAGGCGATCCGCCGCGACACCTCGGTTATGACGCCCAGATCGATGGCCGACGTCGCCTCTCGCAGCGCCTTGGTGTGGCTGCTGATCAGCATGCGCAAGAGATCCTCCGGAGAGTCGTCCGGGCCGAACTCGCCTCCGATCTCGGTGGTCCATGAGTCGCGTGAGGTGCTGCGGCCGACGTCGGTCGCGATCCCGACGCGAAGCTCGACGTACCCGGGATAGCCGATCGTCCGGCAGAAACGCGTGACAGTTGCAGGTGACGCGCCGGCCTGTTCGGCAAGCTCACCGATCGACAGGGTCAGCGGTGCCTGCGGATGCTCGAGCAGATACTCAGCCACGCGTGCCACCGCCGTCGGCATTTCAGGCAGCAAGGACCGGATGCGGTCCTGCACTGCAGGGCTCTGCTCTCGAGTCTGAGCAGCGCGCGCGGGTGTAAGAATCATGGTGTGAGAATCACTATCAGCCTGATCCAAAGTTCGTGAAATTCGCTATTACGGTAGCGTCAAGCTCTCTTCCCTGCAACTGATGAGACCGAACTGAAACAGGACTCACAGGTGGGATTCGGGTGGAGCGAGCGAAGCGAGCCATGAGACACCGAGCGAAAGCGAGCGGAGCACAATCAAACATGTTTCTCGCCCTCGACGCCGGTGGCACCAGCACCCGAGCGGTGGTGCTGGACACCTCCGGACGCGCGTACGGCTATGGTCGCGCCCCCGCCGGGAATCCGACGGCGGCGGGCATCCGCGAGGCCGCCGACGCCATTGGCTTGGCGGCGCAGCAGGCTGTGACAAGCTCGTCTGGTTCCGGCCGACCCGACTCGGCCCTAGTGGCAATGGCCGGCGAGAAGACCGCCGCCTTTCGAGTGCAAGTCTCGGACCGGCTCGCTGCCCTGGGTCTCGACCACGTCGCGCTCGAGCACGACCTACTCGGCATCTTCCATTCCGGGACTCCCGCACGGGACGGATATGCCCTCATCGCCGGAACAGGAACGGTGGCGGCCAGGATCCGCGGCGGCAAGCTCGACCGGGTGGTGGGCGGTAAGGGTTGGCTTCTTGGTGACGCCGGCGGCGGTTTTTGGATCGGACACGCCGTTGCGCGGGCGGTAGTCGCCTCACTCGACGGCCGGGAGCAGGAGACCGCGTTGACCGGTCTGGTGCTGCAAGCGATGGGCATCGAGGCCGACACGGGAACGCTTGCCGGACGTGCAGAGGCGCTGCGGCAGTTGGTCTCCGGCTTGTATGCCCGGCCGCCCATCTCGTTGGCCGACTTCGCACCAATCGCCTTCGCGGCCCACGAGGATCCTGTGGCCCGACCAATTCTGATCAACGCGTCAGCGGCACTCGCGGACCTCCTTTCTGCGGTACGCGAGCCCGACCTGTCAGGTCCCGTCGTGGTCGGCGGCAGCGTCATCGTCCGCGGCATATTGGCCGCGCCACCCAGCCTCCAGGCCGAACTTGTTCCTCCCGCGGGTGGGGATCCCGTGGTTCCGGTCTCGGACGGCCTGGTGGGTGCGTCAGTACTGGTCCTCCGGCATGCCGGTCGCGACGTTGACGAGGCCCTCTTCCGTACCATCCAGGCAGAGGTCGCGCGCGTAGCTTCGTCGCCGAGTGCGCATTAGCCCCTCACTCCGCGGCAACACGGTGGGCGATTGGCGCGACTCGATGCATCGCTTTCAGCGGAGCTGCCGAGAACCCAGCGCGAGCCAGTTGAGCAGCGCCCGACCCATCAGCAGCGACGCACCGAACGTGGCCACGTCGGCGTACTGGCGGTCCTCCGATGGCCAACCCATATCGACGACCAGCACATCTGCGTTCCCCGAACGAAGCCGGTCGACAACCTCTCGGGCCAACCGATGCTGATGGATGTCGCGCCCAACGACGAGTACGTGTTGGCCCGCTTGAAAGGACGGCAGCACCGATCGCTCGGGGGAGATCAACCAGACCGACTGCGGCTCGAAGGCGGCATGGCCAATGAACTCGTCGAGGCCCGCTTCGACAGGCTCAGCGTACGAAGTCGCGGCGAACGGCCCCCACGGCGTGGCGCCTACGGCGATATTGGGATCTGCCTCAAGGCGCACGACGATGTATTGGCCCGACGCCCTGGCCCGCCACTCGGCCGCGCCAGGTTGACCATCGAAGGTGCGAACCAGCTCGGCCTCGTCTCTGGGCCACGCAGGCGTGAGGACCGACGGCTGCCCAGCTGCCGCTCGGGCAGCTGCCAGATCAGCGGCGAGCTGTCGCACCCGGCTCACTGCCTCGGACATCCTGGTGGATCCGAGGCTGCCTTCGGCGACCGCGCTGCTCACTGCCAGCTCGATCTCTGTCAGTTGAGCATCGGTGTTGTCGGTACCAAGACAGAGCAGATCGCAGCCGGCTTGCAATGCACCGACAGCTGCCCCCGCCATCCCCACCGAGCCCGAGGCACCGGCCATATCTAGGGCGTCACTCACGATCACCCCGGAGAAGCCCAGCTCGACGCGCAGCAGATCGTGTAGGACGATTCGACTCATTGTTGCCGGGTGGTCTCGATCCAGCTGCGGCACCAGGATGTGGGACGTCATCACCAACCGGCATCCCGCCTCGATGGCTGCGGCGAACGGCACCAGCTCGCGTGAACGCAGCTCGTCGAAAGAACGACTGACAACCGGTAGCGACACGTGCGAGTCCTGCGCTGTGTCGCCGTGTCCCGGGAAATGCTTGGCGCTCGCAGCCACGCCGGTCGACTGAAGACCAGGCACCCAGGCTGCCGTGTGCCGCGCCACCAGCTCCGCGTCGCTACCAAAGCTGCGGACGCCGATGACCGGGTTGTCGGATCTGGAGTTGACATCGACACAAGGTGCGAAGTTGACAGTGCAGCCAGCTTGACGCAGGGACCACCCGATGGCCGCCGCGGTGTCGCGGGTGGCGTCGAGGTCGTCGAGCCGACCCAGCGCGGCGTTGCCGGGGAATGGCGCCCCGGTGGCGGCGAAGAGGCGCGTGACGTCACCCCCCTCTTCGTCAATGGCGATGATCGCGTACGGGTTCTCGGCCATGATCGAATCGGTCAGCGCCCGCAACTGTTCGAGCGCGGAGATGTTCTGCGCGAAGAGGCAGACACCTCCCAAGCCTTCCCGGAGGCGGTTCCGCACCCATATCGGCAGTGTCGTCCCGGCGAAGCCGGGCAGGAGACTACCTAGCAAACTAGAATCCTTGCCAGCTCGGTTTGCCTTGGTAGGTCTCCATGTAGTACGAGGCGAGCTGAAGGCGTGAAGCTGCGGCGGTGTCGAGCAACACGGTGACGTGTGCGTGTAGCTGGAGCGCTGTGGCTGGCCACATCGCGGACACGGATCCTTCGACAAGCTGGTGGACCGCCTCCGCCTTTCCTCGCCCGGAGGCCACCAGCACAACGTGGCGCACCTGAAGAATGGTGCCGATGCCTTGAGTTAGGCAGTGTTGTGGGACGAGATCTACGTCTCCACCGAAGAAGCGAGCGTTGTCCCGGCGGGTCTGGCTGGTCAAGGTCTTGATCCGGGTCCGCGAGGCGAGCGATGAGCCGGGTTCGTTGAACGCGATATGACCGTCGGTGCCGATCCCAAGAATCTGCAGGTCGACGCCGCCGGCTTCCTCTATGGCTCGTTCGTACGCCGCGCAAGCGGCCGGCAGGTCCGCGGCCAGGCCGTCCGGCCCATGCACCTGCGCCGGATCGATATCGACTTCGTCGACGAACTCAGCTTGTATGACGTTCCGATACCGCTGCGGATGGTCTGCTGGCAGCCCGACGTACTCGTCGAGCATGAACGCTCGCGCCCTCGCCAACGACAAGGAACCCCGTGCTACGCGGCGGCCGAGTTCTTCATAGATGATCAAGGGACTTGATCCGGTCGCGACGCCTAGGACGGCCTCCGGCCGGCGCCGCACGAGCTCGGAGATGGCGTCGGCGGCCAACCTCCCGGCCTCTTCCGGAGTGGTGCTGATGACAACTTCCATGGTGCGAATCCCCTCCTAGACGCTTGGCCGCCCATCGATCCAGACCCCCTGCACCTGCCAGTCCTCATCGAAAATGACAGCGTCGGCCACATATCCCGGCTCCAGGCGGCCGAACCGGTCTTCGACTCCCAGGATCTGAGCGGGGATTGCTGTGGCGGCATCGACCGCTGCGACGGGGGTTAGGCCCACGGCCTGTATCGCGCGAGCGACAGCGACGTCCAAAGTGAGAGTTGAGCCGGCGATCGAGTGTCCTTCGGCCAGCCGCGCCACGCCCTCGGCGACATCAACGTCCAGGCCCCCAAGACGGTACCTTCCGTCCCCGGCGCCGGCGGCCGCCATCGCATCCGTGACCAGCGCCACCCGTCCGGGAGCCAGCCGGCAGAGCATCCGAATCATCTCAGGTCGCACGTGGACACCGTCACTGATCACCTCCAACCACACACCGGGATCCTCGACGAACGCGAGCACTGGCCCGGGCGCACGGTGATGCACGGCGGGCATGGCATTGAAGGCATGGGTCAGCAGGGTTGCGCCCTCCTCGATCGCCGCCTGTGCCTGTTCAAACGTCACTGATGTGTGACCGGCGGCGACGACGACACCCGCGTCGCGCAAGATTCGCGCCGACTCGGCGAAGTGAGTCCGCTCCGGCGCCATGGTGATCTGGCGCAGGGTACCGTCGGCCGCCTCCAGCAGCCGCTCGACCAGGTCAGGATCGGGGTCGCGAAGAAACTCCGGATCGTGCGCCCCGGGGTATTGCCTCGACAAGAAAGGGCCCTCGAGGTGGATCCCCAGAATGGTCGGGTCTCGTCGGGTCTCGGCCGCCGCGGCGTGAATCTGAGCGATCAGGACGTCGGGGGAAGCAGTCACAAGAGAGAGCAGCTGACGAGTGGTGCCGTGCTGGCGATGGAGCTGCCTAGCCGTACGGATGGCGTCACCGCCCTCCTCGTACGACGCACCGGCACCGCCGTGGTTGTGGATGTCGATCAGGCCCGGGGTAAGGACCTGCCCGGCGCCGTCGAGAACATCCACCCCCTTCGCGGCGAGGTCGCGCCAGCCGCTGCCGGTCCCCGTCGCGAGCACGCGACCCTCTCCGAAGGCGACGAACGCATCGATGCGATCGATACCTGAGCTGATCAACCGGACGGAGTGGATGATGGCGGAGGCGGCGCCCATGGCCCTGGACAATACGCTGAAGGCTGGCCCCGCCGCTCATGACCGGCCATCCGGCCATGCCAGACTCGGCGTATGGCACACGTGTCAGCGGAGATTGCCGATCAGCCTTCGGCGTGGGCACGGGCCGCCGAGCTTGCGCTCACTGAAGATGTCCGTCAGGCCCTACCCGAGAATGGTCAGCGGGTGGCCATCATCGGATGCGGTACCTCGCTCTTCATGGCCCAGAGCCTCGCGCACCTCCGCGAATCCTCAGGGCACGGCGAAACTGATTCCTTCCCCGCCTCAGAGTTCCCGACGAACCGCTCCTATGACACCGTCGTTGCGCTGACCCGCAGCGGCACGACAACAGAGGTGCTTCGGCTGCTTGGGACGCTCCACAACGGGACGGGACCGCGTACGGTTGCGATCACGGCGGACCCGGACGCACCGATTGTCGAGCTGGCTGATCATCGAGTGGTCCTCGATTTCGCGGACGAGAAATCCATTGTCCAAACACGCTTTGCCACGACGGCGCTGGCGCTGTGGCGGGCATGGCTCGGTGAAGACCTCACCGCCGTCATCACACAGGGGCAATCCGCGTTGACCGATCCGTTGCCGGCGGCCGCGCTCCACTCCGCCCAGTTCACCTTCCTGGGCAGCGGCATGTCTGTAGGCATCGCGAACGAGGCCGCATTGAAACTGCGCGAGGCCTCCCAATCCTGGACGGAGTCCTACCCGGCCATGGAATTCCGTCATGGCCCGATCAGCGTTGTCGGGCCAGCCTCGACAGTCTGGGTGTTCGGCCCGCCTCCCCCAGGGCTGCTGGGGGATCTCCAGGTGACAGGTGCGCACGTGGTGACCAGCGATTTTGACCCAATGGCGGATTTGATCAGGGCGCAGCGATTGGCGGTGGCGCTTGCCGAGGCCAAGGCGCTCAATCCCGACGAGCCTCGGCACCTGACCCGGTCAGTCTTGCTCTCCTGAAATGCTTTGCTGACATGACCGCCCTGCATCGAAGCGACGGCGAGGATGCCGTTCAGCGCGATCTTGTCATCGGAGTCGATGTCGGCGGCACGACAGTCAAGGCGGCCATCTTCGATTCCGCGGGACACCCCTACGGCCGCAGCGAGCATGCAACGCCCAGGCACCTCGGTCCGGACGCCGTGATCGCAACAATCATTCACACCATCGCCGAGCTGCGAAAGCAGGTCCCGGAGGATGCCCGACTACGCGCAGTAGGCCTTGTGGTCCCTGGGGTCGTCGATGCGGAGCAAGGGGTCGCCGTCTATGCCACGAACCTGGGCTGGCGCCAGTTACCCCTCCGCCGGATCGTGGCGGAAGCAGTTGGTCTGCCCGTGACCCTGGACCATGACGTGCGGGCCGCTGGGCTGGCCGAGCTCGAGCTGGGTGCCGGAGGAGGCATGCAAGAGGCTCTGTTCGTCGCATTGGGCACCGGTATAGCGGCGGCCGTGATTACCAGAGGCCAGGTCGTCGTCGGCGCGACCGGACGGGCCGGGGAGCTCGGGCACCTACCGGTATTCCCAGAAGGAGAATGGTGCGCCTGCGGGCAACGCGGCTGCACTGAGACGTATGCCAGCGCGGCCTCGCTGTCTCGCCGATATTCCGCCGCCGGTGGCACCAGCGACGTTTCGGCGAGGGATGTCGTCAGCCGGGCTGAAGCCGGTGATCCTCTGGCCGGTCGAATCTTCCAGGATGCTGTCACAGCCCTTGGTCGTGCCTTGGTGAGCTACGTACTACTCATGGACCCGGAACTGATCCTGATAGGCGGTGGCATGTCAGCCGCGGGGGCGGCACTGCTGCGCCCGCTTGCCCACGAGGTACAGGCCGGTCTCGCCTGGCGGCCAGCCCCGACGATCTCGAATGGACGGTTCGCCGGTGACGCCGGATGCCGAGGAGCTGGACTACTGGCCTGGCGCCAGGTCAGCGGCCGCGCCGCGCCGGACGAGGTTGCCCACTAACGTCAGCGGCCGACGGTGGTTGTCTCGGTGGTGAGGGCTCGGGCCCGATCGCTGAGTGAGAATCCCAGGCCAGGCCGGGCGGGCACGTACATCCGGCCTTCGGCGATTCGTAGCCGCTCGTTGAAGAGCGGCTCCAGCCAGTCGAAGTGCTCGACCCACGCCTCCAGCGCGTACGCCGCCGACAGGTGCAGGTGGATCTCCATCGCAAAGTGCGGCGCGAGCTTTAGCCCGGCCTCCTCGCCTAAGGCCATGATTCTCAGGAACTGGGTGATGCCGCCGACCCGAGCGGCGTCGGGTTGGATGAAGTCCACCGAGCGGCGCTCGATCAAGGTGCGATGCTCGGCGGTACTGGTCAGCATCTCTCCAGTGGCGATGGGGGTGTCAAGCTTGTCGGCGAGCATGGCGTGTCCCTCGGCGTCGTAGGCGTCCAGGGGTTCCTCTATCCAGGTCAGCTGGAAGCCTTCCAGCTGACGACCGATCCGGAGTGCCGTGACCCGATCCCATTGCTGATTTGCGTCGACCATCAGGGCCACGTCATCGCGCAGCGCGGAACGAACCGTGTCCACTCGCTGCAGGTCGATGCGGGAATCCGGCTGTCCGACCTTGATCTTGACCCCGCCAATCCCCTGTTCGACTGAGGCCTGGACGTTCTCGATGATCTCCTCGATCGAGGAGGACAGAAAGCCGCCGGAGGTGTTGTAGCAGGCCACCGAATCCCGGTACGCGCCGAGCAACTTCGCGAGCGGGAGCCCCGCGCGTTTGGCCTTGAGGTCCCATAGCGCAATGTCGATGGCGGCGATGGCCTGAGTCGCCAGGCCGCTCCGACCGACAGAGGCGCCCGCCCAGATGAGTTTGGTCCAGATCCGCTGGATGTCATTGGGATCCTCGCCTAGAACGTCCTCGGCGAGCTCCTTGGCGTGGGCGTACTGACCGTAGCCTCCGGCGCGCTTGGAGTAGCTGTAACCGACACCCTGGTGCCCCTGGGCCGTCGCGATCTCGGCGAACAAGAAGGCAATCTGAGTCATCGGCCGCTGCCTGCCAGTGAGCACCTTGGCATCGCTGATCGGCTGCTCCAGCGGGAGGAAGGCGAGCGACAACGTGACCGAGCTGATCTTGTCCTGGCTGGCCTCACCAGCCTGGAGCGCGGCGAAGTGGCGCTCGGTGAGGGTGGTTCTCGAATCCTTGTCCGCAGTGCTCGCGAAAAATTCTGGCGTGCTGGTCACGGATGTCCTCACGTTGCGGATAGACCACCCATCATATGAATGAGCAATGTGCCGGCTGAATGAGCGGCAGCGATTGTCAACGCGGCTTGTCGATCCAGCAGCTAACCGGCCGGCGCCCGGCGCGCCGTGCGATAAAGCTCCACGAGCTGTTGAGTAGTGGTGGCGTCCTGCGGCTCCTTGTCGTCACGCCAGCGGCCGGTGAACCGCGGGAACCGCATGGCCAGGCCCGCGTTGTCTTTGAGCTCTCCCCAACCGGCCGTGTGGTTGGGCGACAGTGTGAGTTCGGCGCTGAGCACCTCCAGCACCAGGCTCGGCTCAAACCACACGTCAGCTGGGACGCGCGAATCGACCCGAGCTGGCCGCTGCGTCCGGATCAGGCCCTCAAGTTTCGCCGGCAGCCCGGCAAGCTCGGCATCGGAGAAACCCGTGCCACACTTGCCGACCGTCTGGTAAAGCTCCGCGTCCGGGTCATAGGCGGCCAGCAGCACAGCACCGTATGTGCCTCGGCGCCGGCCGCGCCCGGCGTACGCGCCTACCACGACGAGGTCGACCGTGTCTGCCAGCTCGGTGCGATAGTCCCGTTTGAGCTTGATCCACATCCAGCCGCGGGCGCCAGCCTGGTAGATCGCGTTCGGGCTCGTTGACTTACACACCAGACCTTCCGAGCCGTCGGCAACGGCCTGTTCGAAGGCGGTATCCAGCGCTGGGGGCGTCGCCACCTCGTGCGCTGTGGTCAGGCGAAGCCGGTCCGATAACGTGACGGCTTCGGCGAGCCGCGCCCGACGTCCAGGTAGGACAGTTCGGTGAGATCCTCGCCGTCGGCGTACAACAACTCGAAGCAGAACAACCCGACCGGCACATCGCGGGCCGCTTCGGCGATTCCGTACTTGCGCCGGCGGAACATGACCTCCTGGAAGGGCCGCAGCTCACCGGCGGCAGCGTCGTATGCCACCACCTCGCCCTCCAAGATCGCCTCGCGCGGGCCTAGCCCTGCCTGCAGCAGTTCAACCACGTCCGGGAACTGGTTGCTGACGCGCTCTTGTCGCCTGGTGAACAACTCGATGTGCCCGTCCCGGGTGCGGTGCGCCTGCAGCCGCATGCCGTCGTACTTGTATTCGGCCATGCACTGCCCGCCCAACCTGGTGAGAATCTCGCCGGCATCGGACAGCCGCTGGGCCAGCATCACGCGCACGGGGTGGCCGGGTCGTACCCGCAGCTCTGTCACCGCGGCCAATCCGCCGGAGGCCAACGTGGCTGCGACCAGACCGAGATCGCAACAGATGTTGTACGCCCGTTCGAGTACCGGCCGGTCTTTGCGATTGCCGGTGTACACCTGCGCCAGCGCGTCCAGAATCGTGGGCGTGCCGATGCCAAGCCGCAGGTTGCCGGTCACCAATCGCAGCAGATAACGAGCTTCCAGCGGCGTGGCCAATGCCAGCAAGCCAGCTAGCAGATCGAGCTTGCGGCCCAGTGAGCCCGGCCCTTCGGATCTGGCGATCTCGTGCATGGTGTCGACGACTGCCGCTACCTGGAGGCTTGCTTTCCGATCTGCCGCCGTTGCGGCCAACAACTGTTCGGCGGCCTGGCCGAGATCGCCGGCCTCGCGCACCGCCGCGATAACCTCCTCTGGCTCGGCGCCGGTCGCTGTCACAACGGCACGCACTGCCAGCTTCTCGGCCAGCCCCAGGTCTACGCCGGCAAATTCCGGCGCCACGAGGCCCTGGCAGAGATAGCAGACGGTCGGCAACAACTCCTCCGGGGTCTGGGCCAACAATGTCGCCAGCCGGTCGATCAACATCAAACGACCCGAAGCCTGCTCCAAGTCCCGGTATGCCTCAGCTACAACCTCGTACTCCACCCCGCCATCCTCGCTCATACTCGATCTGATCCGGTGGCGCCACCATTAGGTGCTGGAACGCATGAGGAGAATGATGGTGTTCGTCTTCGGAGGTGGTGAAAGTGCGAGCGTCCATCTCGCTTGGCCGCATTGCTGGCATCAAGGTCGGGGTCAACGCCAGCGTGTTTCTGATCGTTGCCATTCTGGTCGCCGGCCTTGCAACCGGCCAGTTGCCGGCCGCATTTCCAGGCCGCAGCGTCGTCGGCTATGTCATCGCGGCGCTCATCGCCGCGCTGTTGTTTCTGGCGTCTTTGTTGGCGCACGAGCTGGCGCACTCGGTGGTCGCCCGCCGCAACGGCATCGAGGTCGAGAGCATCGTGCTCTGGCTTCTCGGTGGCGTCGCGCAGCTCCGCGGTGAGGCGAAAACACCGGGTGCGGACTTTCGCATCGCGATCGTCGGACCGCTCACCAGCTTCGCCTTAGCCATCGTTTTCGGGCTCGCGGCAGGCGGTCTCGCGTGGTTGGGCACTGCGGGCCTGCCGTTCGGCGTCTTGGCGTACCTAGCCGCAACCAACGCGATGTTGGCGGTGTTCAACCTGATCCCTGCCGCACCCCTGGACGGCGGTCGAGTGCTGCGGGCGGCGTTATGGCATTGGCGCGGCAACCGGCATGCAGCCGCGGTTACCGCCGCTCGTGTCGGCCGGATTCTCGGTTTCGTCCTTATCGCCCTCGGTGTGCTGCAACTGGTCACCGGCCTGGGACTCGGCGGGATCTGGCTCGCCCTGATCGGCTGGTTCATTGTCAGTGCCGCGACTGCCGAGGAGCAGCAGGCCCGCCTGGACGGGCGGCTGGCCGGTGTGGCAGTCGGTCAGGTCATGACCGCCCGGCCTACTGTCGTCGACGGCAACCTCACCGTGGCAGATTTCATCACCCAGCTGGCCCTGAATCACCCGTTCTCGACCTATCCGCTGATCGACGCCTCTGGCCGGCTCACCGGGCTGGTTACCCTCAACCGCGTACGCGCTGTGCCCCCCGAGCATCGTGCCAGCACGCGACTACGAGACATCGCCTGTGCGCCGAACGAGGTTCCGACGGCTCGCCCTGAGGAGTCTCTTGTCGAGCTATTGGAACGCATGCATGGCTGCGCCGATGGCCGGGCTGTTGTCGTCGATGATGCCGGCCGGGTGGTCGGCGTACTGTCGGCCAGCGACGTTGCGCGCGCGTTGCAACTGGCTGACCTACGCTCTTTCGATCCCTATCGGCCGCCCTCGGGAGCTGACCTGACCTCGATGTGATCTCATCCGCGTCACGCATGCTCTCGCTGACTCCGGTATGTCGCCCTGATCATTTCGCTCTTCTCGCCCAGCATCGGCCTGTTTGGACTGCTCATGCTGTTCCCCGCATAGGTGATCGCAGCGCGAGTGAACCGTGTTGGGCAGCTCACGCCTAGAGTGAATGGATGGCGACAAGGACGGCCATCCTCGGTCGCTCGCGAGCCGTGTGGGCCTCACCCGCCTTGCTGGACGGCCTGCTCGCGTACGCGGTTGCGATGGCTGTCGGGGTGGCCGTCTTCACGAGCTCGGCCGATCGCCAGCCGGGATCCTGGCCGGCGTATCTGTTCGCGCTCGGCTTCGGTTTGATCTTGCTCCTGCGGCGTCGACATCCAGTGCTGGTCTTGATCCTCACCTCTCTCGGCATCTGCCTCTACTACACGCTGGACTACCCGCCCATCGGTCTCGCCTTGCCGATTGCCGCGGCATTGTTCTCAGCTGCCGAAGCCGGTCAACTGCGCATCGGCATCATCGTCTCGTTGATCTTGGTCGGGTTGGCTGTGTACTTCCAGATCGTTGGCGGGCGTAACGTCGGCCAGCTGATCGGCTATGAACTCCCTCCGGTCATCGCGTTGATGGGAGCGTCGCTGGCGCTAGGCGACGGAGCGCGGTCCCGGCGGCTGCTCAAGGAGTCTCAGCGGGAGCGCGAGCGCCAGGCCAGATTGCAACAGGAGAGCCAGGCGGCCGACCAGCGAACGGCTGAGCGGCTGCGGCTCGCCCGCGACCTGCACGATGCGCTGGGGCACAACGTCGCTTTGATCTCACTACAGTCGGCCGTTGCGGCCGAAGCCTTGCCGGCGCGGGTACCGGAGGCGCAAAGGGCAATAGCCGAGATCCGCACTGTCAGCGTCGCCACCATGAGCGAGCTGCGGGGCACAGTTCGGCGGCTCCGCTCGCTGGACTCGGAGCCGAACGCGCCGTCAGGCCTCAGCGAGATCCGCGGGCTCGTCGAACAGGCTCGCGAGACCGGCCTGGAGGTGCAGCTTGTCGAGACCGGGAATGGCCGAGAGGTACCGGAGGCGCTAGGCCAAGCCGTGTACCGAATTGTCCAGGAAGCGCTGACCAACATCATCCGGCACGCAAACGTCCGCAGGGCGGTCGTGACGCTCGACCGAGGATCCGATGCGCTTGCGGTCACCATTCGTGATGAGGGGCATGGGGCGGCCGCGATCGTGGCCGGTAACGGCATACGGGGAATGACAGAGCGAGCGGCCGAGTCAGGTGGCCGACTCACTGTGATCAGTCCTGGCCCAGGTGCTGGGACCGTCGTGACCGCAGTACTCCCGTGGCCTCAATCCGCACAAGTACCGTCCGCGGAAGCGCGATCGGACACGTGATTCGGGTAGTGCTGGCCGACGATCAGGCCCTGGTACGAAGTGGCTTGCGCGCGCTGCTCGCTAACAGCAATGACCTCCAGGTGGTCGGCGAGGCCGGCGACGGGCGTGAGGCGGTCGCGGTCGTGACCCGCACCCAGCCCGATGTCGTACTGATGGACATTCGGATGCCCGGGATGGATGGGATTGCAGCCACCCGGCAGATCACGGCCGATCCCCGGCTGGCGGAGGTGGCGGTCGTGATGCTGACCACTTTCGATGAGGACGATCAGATCTTCGCGGCGATCCGGGCCGGCGCGTCTGGGTACCTGCTCAAGGATGCCGAGCCGGACGACCTGCGCCAGGCGATTCGCGTGGTTGCTGCGGGAGATGCGTTGCTGTCGGCATCGGTCACCCGCAAGGTGATGGAGGGCATTGTTTCTGGACCTGCGGGCGTCGCCGATCGTGGCCGGCTCACTGAGCTGACCGAGCGGGAACGCGAGGTGCTTGCCGGGGTTGGGCGCGGCCTATCGAACGACGAGATCGCGGCCGAGATCCACATCAGCCCGGCTACCGCCCGGACGTATGTGAGTCGGATGCTGACCAAGCTCGGCGCTCGGGACCGCGCGCAACTGGTCGTCATAGCGTACGAGACGGGCGTGGTCACGCCCGGCAGACACCCGAACCCACCCGAGCGACCCTGAGCCGGCGTACGTCGACAAGCGATCCGAACTGTCGCTTGAGGGGGGGTAGGAACCCGATGCCGCGATTCCTACCGTGATGAGCGTCCTACTGCGATCACGGAGAAGGTCTCATGTCTACCCTCAGAGACCAGGCCGCCGGGAGTCGTCCCCGCAGGTGCAGAGGAGTGGATCGCCGACCCTTGCCGCGGGGAACCAACTGTTCTGCCAGATGCCGCGGTTGCGGATTGGGTATTGGCTTGCTGTTGGCGCTCCTCGCGGCCGTAGGTGTTCCTGTTCCGGCAGCGGTCGCTCAGCCTGAACCCGTCACGACCACCGACGTAACGTTCGTCGGCGGTGGTGGTGTGATCCTGCATGGGCTCGTCGTAGCACCTAGACCGAGCGGAAAGGGTCGCCCCGCCTTGGTCATGCTCGAGGGGGCCGGCAACCGCGGCAGGCAAGACTTGCAACCGGCCGCCGAGGCGTTCGCCCGGCGCGGCATCGTCGCACTCATCTACGACAAACGGACGGTCGGCTACAGCCTGTTGAGCCGCGACTATGACTTGCTCGCCGCTGACGCTATAGCCGCGGTGGCAATGTTGGCGACCCGGCGCGACATCGACCGATCTCGCCTGGGATTGTGGGCCCAATCCGAAGGGGCCTACGTCGCCCCGCTCGCCTGTCGTCGGTCGAGCGCGGTCAAGTTCGTGATCACGGTCGGCGCTGTCGGAGTGACCCCGGCGGTGCAGACCGCCTGGGGCTACGATCAGTTCCTCCGCCACGCGGGCGTTGGCGGCGCGCTGCCCCACTCCCTTGAGATCACCGCGCTTCGGACGATGATCAGCGCCGGTCTCTTCCCCGAGGCCAACTTCGATCCGGTCCCCGCCTGGCAAAAGGTACAGCAGCCGGTGCTCGCCGAATGGGGTGAGTTCGACCGGGTCGCCCTTCCCCGCGAGAGCAGCACAGCCGTCGAGGATGCACTGCGCCGCGGAGGCAACACCCGCTACACAATGCGGTTCGTCAATGGCGTCCGGCATAACCTCAACCTCACCGCTGACGGCGGCTTCGACCGGATCAGGTCACTACCGGCCGACTTCGGGGCCTACGAGCGGCAGTGGATCGACGGCCTCGGACATACCGAGCCGTCGCGACTCGGCACCCCGCCCGCCACCGAGACATCGCCGCCGCTGCTGGCTCCGCTTGGTGGCGTCGCAGCCTGGGTGCACCTCGGACTGATCTTGATCCTGACGGTGGGGTTCGCGTTCTATCCCCTCGCTGACCTCGTGGGTCGCATTCGCAGACGCCCTATGACCGGCTTGGGCGGCACCCCACGCTTGCTCGGTGGCGCCGGCTTGCTCACGACCGTGGGTCTTCCGGTCTACCTGCTTTTCTTGATGATCACGGCCGCGAATGTCGTCGGCCCAGTGGTCCTGGGTCGTCCGCTCCCGTGGCTCCTGCTCCAGGCGTCAACAGTCATTGTGGGCGTCTGCATGATCGTGATCGCCATCAAGTTGTGGGGTTTGCGCCGTCGGGGCGAGTGGACCGATCGTCCTCGGCTGATCATGATGGCCGCCGGTGCGATTCTCCTGGCTTGGGCGGGCTACTGGGATTTGCTAGTGCCGTGAGAGCCAGGCCTGAGCCACCATCTGGTAAGCCGACGCCTCGTCTGTGAATCCCTGGCCGCACCTGGCCCACCCTGACTTGGCATACGTCGAAAAGCGACGCAATCTGTCGCTTCCAGCGAGTAGGTAACGGGTGGCTCGATTTCTACCGTGGTGGGCGTCTCAGTCCCCGATCACGGAGGAACGCTCATGTTTGCCCGTCTCGGCCGCCGCTCTCTGCTGGCTGGTCTGGCTGCGATGCCCGCCGTAATCCTCATGGGCTGCGAATCCGATCGCACAACCGCCGCGCCGATGAGTACGGTCGGCACTCTTGACTTCAGTAACCGGCTCCGCATTCCTACGCTGGCGCGGTCCACCGTCGATAACGATGGTGTCCGAACGTTCCGGCTTGCTGCCATCTCTGGATCGGCCGAATTCCTCTCCGGGATATCGACGCCGACCTGGGGCTACACAGACGGTCAATACGACCTGGGCTATCTGGGACCAACGCTGCGGGCGGCGCGGGATCAGCCAGTTCGGGTCATCGTGGAGAACCGGCTCTCAGAGATCACCACAGTGCATTGGCATGGCATGCACCTTCCGGCACGCAATGACGGTGGCCCACACCAATCCATCGCTGCCGGCGCGCAATGGCAGCCCCAATGGACGATCGACCAGCCGGCGGCCACGCTCTGGTATCACCCGCATCCCCACGGCGAGACTGAAGCCCAGGTCACTCGAGGACTGGCAGGACTGTTCTACCTCGATGACGGCGGCAACCCGGATCTGCCGCATCGCTACGGGATCGACGACATCCCGATCATCTTGCAAGATCGCACCTTCGACTCACGCGGACGGTTCATGCTGCGCGGCCGAGCTGTCACCGGACTATTGGGCGACAAGATCTTGGTGAACGGGACCTACAACCCGCACCTCCAGGTCGCCACTCGGCGTGTTCGGCTCAGAGTCCTGAACGCCTCAACGGCCCGGATCTATCATCTAGCCTTCGCCGACGACCGCGAGTTTGCGCTCATCGCCACCGATTGCGGCTTCCTGCCCTCGCCCCAGCCAGCCCGCAGACTCCTCCTCTCCCCCGCAGAGCGAGCCGAGATCATCGTCAGGCTGCGAGCGGATGAGGAGCCGGTGCTCCGCTCCGTGCCGTGGGATCTCGGCATGATCACTCCGCTCACCAATGGTGCCGGCGGCAATGATCATCTTGATCTGCTACAGCTCCGCGCAGCGAACTCGCTCCAGGACGGGCCCTCCCTTCCGGACCGGCTGGCGACGAGTCCCGCAGTTGCACTCGATGACGTGGCCGCGCGCCGAACGTTCCAACTCGACGGCCGCGAGATCAATGGGCAGCAGATGGAGATGTCGCGCATCGATACCGTTGTCGGGGCCGGCACCACCGAGCTGTGGACCGTACAGAACACCCACAACCAGCCGCACAACTTCCATGTCCATGGGGTGGCGTTCCAGATCGTCCCGGATGGGGCGACCAGCACCGATCCTGAGCTCGGCTGGAAAGACACCGTACTACTGGCGGCCGGCGAGAGCGTCCAGTTGGCGATCGTGTTCCCGCGGTACGAGGACCCGCTGACCCCGTACATGTATCACTGCCACCTGATGTGGCACGAGGACGAAGGAATGATGGCGCAGTTCACCATCGTCAGTCCCGATCACCTCAACTCAGTACCCCGGATGCTTGAGGATGATCACGATCATCTGGCGGCCGGTCATGATCACGGCTGACGCCGGTGACGACACAACACAGCTAGCAGAAGGAGACGATTCACATGTCTAGCAGCAACCTGCCATCCAGTCCGCCAAGCACCGGCAGACGTCGTCCGGCAATGATCATCGCGATGATTCCGATCGGTGCTGTGCTGGGCTTCCTCGGCGGCCTACTGATCGAGACCATCGTCGGCCTGATCGCTCGAGCAGTGTTCAGCGCGGAGAATCCGGCAACGATCTCCCTGCGGTTCCTCGGCTCGCTGCCAGGCCTCGGGTCCTTGATAGGCGCCATCCTGGCGCCCATCTTGTACGGGCGCGGCCGACGCTCGACCACTTGATGTAGCGAGGCGCAATCAGCGACCTCCTCACGCATCGCTGGTCCGAATCCTTGCAAGGTACGGCGTCCGGAAGACCGTGATGCGGAGAGCGTCTGACGAGGAGGGACAGGCCTGATGAACCAGCCACCCGGACCGCTCATTTGTCTCAGGAACAAACCGCGAGGACTCGCGCTCCCTGGCTGCTCAGGCGGGGGCGACGGCGACCAACTTGCCGATCTTGTCGATCCGGTGCTCGGGGTTGCCGAACTCATCGGACCAGTAGTTGCCCTCGGCGTGATCCTCCGGGGTCCGGCAGGTGGACAGGGTGATCATGGCCTGTGTGGCCCGCACGCCGGGCCGGCCAGGTACCGCCGCCGCCTGCGCCGCCAGTGACTTCGTCGAACGGAACGAGACGGTCCGAGTCCCCACGATCCGGTACGTATAGCGCTGTCCGCTGGCGACGAGCTGTACCTTCGCGCCCACTCGGAGCTTCGGCAGCTTGAGGAAGGCACGCGTGGAGGACAACCGATGAGCCGTGATGATCTGGTTACCGATGCCGCCGGGTCCGACACCGCCGTCTGGCCCGTAGGGACTGGCCGCGATCCCGCGATTCTGGATCCGCGTGCCACGGGCGTCGTCGGGTGAACCCCGGTAGAGCTTGACCGGGAGGTCTTCGATACCGAGCGCGGGGATCGTCAGGCTGGAGTCGCGCGGCTTTCCGTCGCTGGCCAGCACGTGCGGCGAGGGCGTCGGGGACCGAGTGGCCGACCGTGCCGATCGCCGCGTCGACGGCCCGGTTGTCGATTGCGCCGAGCCGGTCGTGGCGCTGCTTGTCAGCCTGGGCGCAGTGGCGGAACTCCAGGGGGCGGACGGTCCAGCTACGAGTGGCCCCGAGCCGGTCCGGCCTTGAACGACGCACCCGGACATCAAGAAGACGCATAGAACTGTCACGGCGAGCACCAGCGTGGCGCGCAGGTGTGGCATTGGTTCCGGTCGGACAGCCATCGCCGTCCACTGTAGGTCGCCGCTTCCTGCGTCTGCTCGCCGACGTTTCTGGGCGATCAGCACCTCTGTGCATGAAGTGTCTGCTCGGGTTAACCGC
>Ga0075418_10000714_pt1 | contig 36137 bp, 15 predicted proteins | sample SoiMetdeltSBSDD2_FD_81776 | JGI IMG/M metagenome (GOLD analysis project Ga0075418, IMG submission 81776) | Bulk soil microbial communities from a Populus tree surrounding site in Tennessee, USA - Soil MetaG P. deltoides SBSDD2 | ecosystem: Environmental > Terrestrial > Soil > Tree plantation... | reverse complement strand
TCGCGATCTCGGCGCCCGCTGATCGCGCAAGCCGTGCAGCAGCTTCGGGTATCAAATCATTAACCGCTACGATTCTCACCCGCCGGTCTCGCGCAAGCAACGCGCCGTGAACCCCGCCAACATATCCTGCCCCGATTATTCCAACCTTGATCTGCTCCATCCTCTGCGTCCCTCCAGTATCCTCTTGCGTTTAGCCGTGGATCGCCTGCTCGACGGAGGCGCGCGCATCGCGAGCCAGTTCGAACGGATCCCGCTCCCAGTATTCGGGTCTAAAAATCTCTACGCTCACGGTGCGATCATAGCCAATGCGCCTCAATGCTCCGACGATCTGTTTGAGGGGAAGGATACCGAGCCCGGGCAACAACCGATGACGATCCTCGAGCTGGTCGCGCGGACGATCCTCGGCATCATTGATATGAAAGATGAAAATGCGTTCGGCATCGAGCACCTCGAGCGATTCGATGGTCGAGCCGCCCGCGTAAAAATGAAAACTGTCAATCACCAGCCCGACGTTTGGCCGGCCTACTTGGCCAACAATCTCATTCGCAAACGCCAGCGTCTGCACGCTGCAGTCGGGTTGGCCCAGGAATTCGAACCCAAGTCCAACCCCGTGCCTTGCCGCAATCTCTGCAAGCTCGTTTAGCACAAGAGCGGATGCCTCGATGACCTTGGATCGGCTCATGCCCGGCGGCTGCGGCGAAGGAACGACGACGATGTACGGACAACGAATTCGCTCGGCGATCCGGCAGAGTTCTTCGCATTCCGCAAGCAAGCTTTTATGCGTCGCGTCGTCCCTGAAAGTGATTCGTTCGATCGAGTTGATGCTGTATGGTTTGATTTTGTGTGTCGCAAATAGGTCTCTCAGATCGTCGGGGCTTTGCGAACGGAGAAAGTTGCGGAGCTTTGAAGCCCAGATCTCGAGGCAATCGAAGCCGGCTTCGCCGGCCGCGCGAATGTCGGTCTCAAGATCCGCTTTCATAGTCGTGGCACCATTGAGCGCTATTTCCATAGAATTCCTGTTCAGGGTTCAGAGTTCAGAGTTCAGAGTTCAGAGTTTCTAGTTTCTGGTTAGACTTGAACCAGAAACGAGAAACCCTAAACCAGAAACCCTGAACTCTGAACCTTTATTTGCATTCAATCAGCAGGTATATTACGCCGAGCCTGTACAGAACACGAACCGGCGAGTTCGAATTTTCAGTGATACATTGATGAGGAATCGATGAGAGCATACGAGATTCAAAACAAGTTCGGCTTGGAGTCGCTCGTTCAAGTCGAGCGTCCGGACCCATCCGCCGGACCATATCACGCGGTCATCAAGATGCGCGCCGCGTCGCTGAACTATCGCGACCTGCTCACCGTCGAGGGCAAGTACAATCCCCGTTTGCGGTTGCCGCTGGTTCCGTTGTCCGACGGCGTTGGCGAAGTGGTCGCTGTCGGCGAGGGCGTGACCCGGGTGAAGCCAGGCGATCGTGTGGCGGCAAACTTCTCGCAGAAATGGCTTGGCGGCGAGCCGGCGCGAGCTAAGCTCGGAGCATCGCTTGGCGGGCCGCTCGATGGAATGCTCACAGAGTATCGAGCTCTTCACGAAGAAGGACTCGTTCATGTGCCGGGTCACTTGACCGATGAAGAAGCTGCAACCCTGCCGTGCGCCGCAGTGACCGCCTGGAATTCATTGATCAATATGGGCGGGCTGTCGACTGGTGAGACGGTGCTCGTGCAGGGTACCGGCGGCGTATCGATCTTTGCTTTGCAGTTTGCGAAGCTCGCAGGCGCCCGGGTGATTGTCACCTCGAGCAGCGACGAAAAGCTCGAACGCGCAAAGAAGCTGGGCGCGGATTTCGGCGTCAACTACACGACAACTCCAGATTGGGATAAGCGAGCAAAGGAACTAACCGCAGGGATCGGTGTGGATCACATCGTCGAAGTCGGCGGAGCCGGAACGTTCGGAAAATCCCTTCGCGCGATCAAGATCGGCGGGCACATCGGATTGATCGGCAACCTATCCGGAAACGCGACCGAAGTGAACCTTGTTCAGATTCTAATGCAGAATCTGCGCATACAGGGTGTGATGGTCGGGAGCCGCGACACTTTCGAATCGATGAATCGCGCGGTCGCTCTACACGAGATGCGGCCGGTGATCGATCGTGTCTTTGCGTTCGATGAAGCTCGCCAGGCATTCGAACACATGGCCAGCGGCTCGCACTTTGGGAAGATCTGCATCAAGTTCTGACGCGATTGATTGCTTCTCCCGTGTCGGAATCGAAGAAACGCGCTTTCTGTACATCGATCTCTATCCACACCTGGCTTTCAATCTCGGCCCGGAAATCTGCAGGAGCCCGAGCAATAATCCTCTCACTCCCCAACCTCAAGAACACGAACGTTTCATTCCCCATCAACTCAGTCACGTAGACATTTGCCGGCAACCCGCCCTCGCGCTCGGTGGTTGCGACATTTATGTGTTCAGGGCGGATTCCGAAGGTGACTCGTTCATGGCCGTTAAGGTTGGCGAGCTGCGAATCTTCCAATCTGATCGACAACGCATCGCTGGAGAATCTGCGCGCAGCGGCGTCTAACCGACCGTCGATGAAGTTCATCCCCGGGCTGCCGACGAACTCGGCGACAAAGCGATTCGCGGGGTGGTTGTAGATTTTCATCGGCGTATCAAACTGCTGGAGCTTACCGTTGCGCATTATCGCCACTCGGTTTGCCAGCGTCATTGCTTCCGCCTGATCGTGTGTCACATAGATCGTCGTGGTGCCCAACTCGTGTTGCAAGCGCTTCAATTCTCCGCGCATCTGAACCCGTAGCTTTGCATCGAGGTTCGACAGAGGCTCGTCCATCAAATAGACCCGAGGCTCGCGAATTATGGCTCGTGCAAGCGCGACCCGCTGGCGTTCGCCTCCCGACAACTCGCGCGGTCTTCGTCCCAGCAGGCGGCCGATTTCGAGCATTTCGGCGACTCGACTCACACGCTGATCGATCTCGTTCCTCGCGATCTTTCGAACCCGCAACGGATAGGCGATGTTCTGCGCAATGGTCATGTGCGGATATAGCGCGTAGTTTTGAAAGACCATCGCAATGTCTCGGTAGCGAGTAGGCACGTCGTTAACTCGTTCGCTTCCGATAAAGATATCACCAGACGTAGCGTCTTCGAGCCCGGCGAGCATCCGAAGCGTCGTGGTCTTGCCGCACCCCGATGGTCCAAGCAACACGACCAGCTCGCCGTCTTCAACGAGGAGATCAAGTTGATCCACCACGGTGGAACCACCGAACAGCTTCCTTACTTTGTCGTATCTGACGTCCATAGGAGATTGAAACGTTTAATTCTCATCCCTTTACCGCTCCGAGCGACAACCCTCTCACAAGGTATCGCTGAACTGCCATTGCAAATACCAAAATCGGAATCATAGCTACTACACCGGCCGCGCTCATCACGCCCCATTTGATCTCGTACTGAGTGACCCTTCCCGCAATCCCCACCGGGAGCGTCATTGCGGCATCCGTCTGCGTTAATACAAGCGCCAGCAAAAATTCGTTCCACGACACGATCAGGCAAAACACCGCGGTCGCGGCCAACCCCGGAGTTACCAGCGGCAGAATAACACGCACCAGCGCGCCCAAACGCGAGTCACCATCCACCATCGCCGCTTCCTCCAGCTCACGCGGAAGCTCGCGGAAAAAGCCTCGCATCATCCACACTACAAAAGGAAGGTTTAGCGCCGTGTATACAATCACCAATGACGTTAGCGTGTTGAGCAACCTCAGATCGCGCATCATCAGAAACAACGGAACCGCCGTAACGATCGGCGGAAACATCCGAGTCGACAAAATCCACATCGACAACCGCTGATCGAGTCTGGCGCGCAGTCTGAACCGCGCAAGCCCATAAGCTGCCAGCGTCCCAAGCGTCACCGCACAGATTGTCGATAGGACCGCAACCGTAATGCTTGTTAACAGGTATTGCCCGAACGATCTCGTAAGGAAGGCGTCGGAGTAGTGAGCTAACGTCGGATAGAACTGCAGCCATCGAGGTGGCGTCGCAAACTGATCTACTTCGCTCTTAAGCGAGATAGTCACCATCCAATAGACCGGCACGACTGCCGCCAACACCGACACGCAAAGCAGAATGTACTTTGATAGTCGCGCGAGCTTTGATTGGGCAATGCCCCGCGCGCTTCGAGCGAGACTTCGCGGCTTTGCGCCGCTGTTTGAGGAGAGATGCGCCGTCAAGCTGCCTCCTGTTTTTGAAGCAGTCTTATGTAGCCCACGCTTACGATGTTGGTCAGAATAAGCAGGACAAACGACATCGCCGCCGCATAACCAAAATCCGAGAAACGAAATGCGGTGCGATAAATGTACAGGCTAACCGTTTCGGTCGCGAATCCCGGTCCGCCCTCGGTCAGTATGAATATCTGATCGAACACCCTCAGCAGGTCCATCGTCCGAAGCAGCAGCGCAATTAGAATTGCCGGCTTGAGCAACGGAAGCGTCACGTGACGAAAAGTCTGCCAGGCGCTCGACCCATCGATGACCGCTGCTTCATACGGCTCTTGCGGAATCGCTTGCAGCCCGGCAAGCAGCACCAGGAAAATGAAGGGGGTCCACTGCCAGATGTCCACGGCAATAACCGACGCGAGCGCGAGCGCCGGCGATGCGGTCCAGGTCAAAGCGTCGGTGTTCACTCCGGCGCCCTTTAACGTGCCGTTGACCGCGCCGAAGTCCGGATTCAGCATCAATCGCCAGACGATCCCGACCACGACCGGCGGGAGCATCATCGGGATGAGCAGGGCGCTTCGAAACAGCGAGCGCCCCCGCAGCGGACGGTCGAGCATGACGGCGAGCCCTAGCCCGAGCAGGAACTCAAATGTAAGCGCGACCGCGGCGTAGATAAATGTATGAGCCAGCGCTTCAAGAAAGAAGTGGTCAGTCGCCAGCCGCGTGAAGTTTGCAAAGCTCCATCGCGCGGCTCCTCCCGACCCGGTTTGAAGACTGATCCTCACTGCGTAGATAAGAGGATAAATTGAGAGTGAAACGAGAACGGCGATAGTAGGCGCGATCAACAAGTACGGCAGTAAGCGCTCGCTTTTATTGGCACTCGACATGTGTGGTTGCCGCTTCAATTTCTAACAAGTCGCCGCCCAACCCAGGTTCGCATGCGATTATTTATCTCTGACTTAGCTTGAACTCTGCCCGCGTGATGGCGTAGTACTCAAGCTCGCTGCCATAAAACTGCGCGTCTTTCTCGTACTGGAGCCCAATCTTCTGAATCACCATTTGTGAAGCGACATTTTCGGGGTGCACGACGGCGACGATGCGATCGAGCCCCAGTTCATCGAAGCCGTATTTCAAGCTGGCGCTTGCCGCCTCCGTGGCAAGGCCCTGCCCCCAGAATCGCTTTGCTAATCGATATCCCACCTCGATTTCAGATGTGCCATCCAGATATTGCAACCCACAGAAACCGATAAAAGCGCCGCCGGCCTTAGCGATGACTGCACACAAACCGAAACCGTGTTGTTCCCAATGATCGAGGACCGCGTTGAGCCGCATTTGTGTTTGCGACCTTGTCTGAGGTTTGCCGTCGCCGATATATCGAACTACATCCGCGTCCCCATTCAGAACTGCGAATGCATCGAGATCGCCGGAATCGAACCGGCGCAAATACAATCGTGCTGTTTCGACGGTCTTATTTGTTTCGCTCCACAATTCTTGCGATCTCCGCATTCGCCTGATTCATCGCCTCTTCGGGCGTCAGTTCACCACTGTTTGCTCGCGAGAGGAATATACCGAACGCATTTTCGACCTCGTTCCAAAGCGGAGTACGCGGCCGCGGTTTTGAGGTCTCGAGCGAGCGAAGCTGCGCCGGGTAAGCCGGAAACTTAGCAAGCAACTCGGGATCATTGAAGACCGAACGGCGCGTTGGCGGGTTGCCGGCGAGAGCCGATTTTTTCATCTGCTCGGCCTCGGTGGCCCACAGCAGGAACTCAAACGCTGCTTCTGCGTTTCGTGAGGCTCTTGGGATTGCGATAAGCCAATTGCCGATCTCCGCACGCCCTTCAGCTTTTGCGCCGGGCATTGTGCTAAACATCATCTTGCCGAGGACTTTTGTTTTTGCCGAGTCGCTGAACGAGCTGATCCACGCCGGCCAGTTGATAGACATCGCGGCGGTCCCCTGGAGAAGATGCGCGGAAACTTCGCTTGCATTGAAGCTGGCATAACCGGGAGGCGCGTATTTTCCTAACTCGATCATTAATTTGAGGGCGTTGATTCCTTCCTGACTGTTGACCGTCGGGCGACCGTCGGCGTCAAACATCTCTGCGCCAAATGACCAGAAGATCGGCATGAAATCAGTAACCGCGGAATTGCCTCGAGCGGCGCGCATCACATAGCCGTAGACGCGTCCTCCGCCCGGCGCCCCTGTCCGCTCGCGTTCATCAATGGTCTTTGCCGCGGTGAGAACGTCATCCCACGTAGCCGGCGCGTTCAGGTTGTGCTTCTCGAAGAGGTCCTTACGGTAGAAAAACAGTTGCGAATTACCGACGTAGGGCAAGGCGTAAAGCTGTCCGCTCTCATAGGGATGCTTACACAAGGCGATCGATGACGGCACGAAGTCTCCGTCTGGCCCCGCCTTCCCCCGGTTTTGGTAGAAGGGCGAGAGATCAGTGAGAACGTCCTGGGTTGAGAATCTGGGAAACCACGGGTCATCAAGCATTATTAGATCGTAGGCGCCGGTCGCCGCGGTCAGATCAATCAGCTCCTTCTCGAAGAGGTTGTCATAGGGGAACTCGGCGATGTTGATATGAACGCCAGTGAGCGTCTCATAATCACGCGCGGCTTGTTTGAGAGCGTCTCCTTCGACGCCCGAGACGACGGCCAGCGTCAATTCTTTCGCCCCGCTGCCGGACCCTTTGCAGCCGGCAACTAAAGATGCCACACAAGACAGCACCAGTATGACAATCATGCGTGCCACGCAATATCTCAACCTGTTTTTCATAGCGTCTCTACCTGGTGACTGAAGGGCTGTTGCTAATCTGACGTTACCGTGCGCTCCGACCGGCGTTCTTGTTAGAGGCTGGCTGTGTGACAAATCCCGCCGGGGCGGATTGCGTGCCGCTTATGATGTCAGCGAAAGGGCGAAGGGCGTTTGCAAACTCGTCTATTTGCTGTCTAACGTCCTGCTGCGCCACTTTTTTCATTCCCGCCGGAACATCAAACTGCTCGCGGCCGGGGTTAAGCTGAACATCCCGCACTTCGACAATAACCCGCGACTTTGTACCCGATTGCGCCAATACGGTCAATTCCGATCTAAGTGGCAGCGCGGTTTCCTGGTCGACAAAAATCATGTGCGTTGTGGCATCGCTCGCAGTGAGACGATACTTCACCGCCGTACGTCCGTTCACTGGTTCGAGACCCAGCTTTTCATTCTGGTAGGATCTCAGGCGGTTGGCGATTGAGGTGGGCATCAACACTCTGCTCAGCTCGAAGCCCAGGATGTTAGGGTCAAGCTCCGCATACTGTTTGCGATCAAACAGCACCAGATATCTCAAACCGGATTTTTCCAGGTATACGATCTGCCCGAGAGGCGCGAGGAATACGAAGGCCCATCGCCGATCAGCCTCCAACTTTGCGAGCTCGAATTGCTGGGTCAACATCGGTGACGGCGCTTCAGTAGCGGTTTCCTGAATGCTCATCGTCATTGCGACGCTGTAACGTTCGGGCTCTTGTATGTCGATCGTCGAAGAGGTGCTCGCAGTAGTCGAGCGGCCGTTTGAATTTGCGTTGTTGCCCGCGTTTTGATTTGAATTGGCTGAGTTAGCGTTGGTTTCCTTCGATTCGCCACAGCCAAAGGCGAGGCATCCAGTCACGATCATCGACGCTATGATAAAGCGGTGAACCGCACGCGATGGCCAGCGCCGGCAAGGCATTGCCTGGAAGAGCTTCAAGCAGCATGCGTCAACACGCAGCAGGAAACCGGAGAAGGGGCGCCGCCAGGACATTGCTTCAGAGAGCTTTGCGCAGCGACCCGCTGACACCGGCATCAAATTTCCCCCTATGAGTTCGCAGCAATGCTACTGTTCAAAGGCTGCACTGGCAAGCGTTCGCGGCTCTGCCTGCTTCAATTTCAATCTACAGTGGGGGAATTCGATACCTCATTTGGAGTGCGCCGCCCTATTCCGCATTCAGGGACATTCGCATGCGTGGCGGCGCTTTCGTAATGTGGTGTAAGGGCCCACGAACCCTCTATAGCGGTTCGCTGCACTACGCCTGTTTCCAATCACCTTCGAGCCCAGAACTTTATACTCCGCGAAATGCCCGCGCGTAGCGCTTCCTGAGTCTTTTACACCACACTACGAAAGCGCCGCCACGCATGCGAACCTCACTGAATGCGGAAGAGCGAGGCGCACTCCAAATAGGGTGTCGAATTCGTCGTGAAGAAAACTATTGTGTCTCCAGCGATTTGCTATATCCTACCGTAGAAGCGGCTCATGCCGCGGGTTGCTATCTCTCCTTGCAATGCCCCTAAGTGCCTCAATGTAGAGAGGGAACTTACATCTCCCTTCAGAAAAACATATCGGTCTTTTTGACCTGGTAACTCCTGAGCTCATCTTCGGAGGTAACACGGGCATGGCGCAACATACGCTTTTCAAACTCAATTCATGTCGGATTACATTGTGCATCCTTGTTATAGGACTTGTACTGCTGGCCAACAACGGTTTGGGGATATCGAGCGCGGATTCACCCTCATCCAGCGATTTTGGCCTAAGCGCCGTTCCTGAGTTTTCAAGCTCGGTCGTATATCAGAAAGACGGCGCTGCGGGATGCCGCAATTCGACGCCCGAGGAGTCGATGGCGATTGCACGGCGCGACGTGTCTAGCGAGCTTCGAACGATAACCCCTCCCAGTCTCCAAGCCACAGGCGGCTTGCAGATAATTTTGAAGGCCACCGAAGCGCTCGATGCGAATCCCCAGGCGAAGGCAGCCTTCGTACGCGCCGCCGATCTATGGGCTTCGCGAATTCAGAGTCCAACCACGGTTACGATCGATGCCGATTTTGGAACTAAGTGGTTCGGCAACGAATTTCCACAAGATGTGATAGGGATAACCAATCCTCAAGTCCTGATCGCGCCCGGCGCCTACTTCAATCTGTTGACCAGATTGATGACTTCCACGAACGACTCGAAGGAACTCTCGCTTTACTGGGCGTTGCCTGCTACCACGGCGGTGCCAACTGATCTCGGACCTACGATCAGCGTTCTCGCGCCGTCCGCAGTCTTTCGCACTCTCGGTATGGTCAATCCTGATCCAACCCTGGATCCGCCGTTTTACGGACCGCCTCCCGCGATCGGGTTTAACTCAGCGATGAGTTTCGACTTTGATTCGAGCAACGGGATCGACGCGGGCAAGTATGACTTCGAAGCCGTTGTCGCGCACGAGATCGGACACATTTTGGGTTTCATATCCGCGGTCGGCCAACGCGAGATCACTCCCGACTGTTTGTTGGCGGTAACTGTTTGGGATCTGTTCAGGCTGCGGCCGGGCGTGTCGATGGGCGGGCTTGCGACTTCAAACCGAATTCTATCGTCCGGCGGCGCGCAGGTTTTCTTTGAAGGTGATTCTGAGTTGCAACTCTCGACCGGTAGGCCTGACGGCACGGGCGGCGACGGGCTTCAACCAAGTCACTGGCGGGACGACGCTGCAGTGGGTAAACGCATTGGAATAATGGACCCGACTCTCCCGGCCGGGACAAGACAGACGATTACCTTCAACGACCTGAATGCGATTGATCTGTTCGGGTATACAATGAAGCCGATTGGCAACAACCGCCCGTCAATTAGCAGCCTCGAGGCGGATCTGAACGGAGACATTTTGACTGTTACCGGCGCGGGGACGGATGCCGATGGCGACGTCGTGCAGATCGAAGCAGCCTTTCTAGACGTAAAGGGACGGGCCGTTGCGCATAGTGTCCCGTTTGAAGCTGACTTTGGGATTACACCTCAACTTTCACTTAGCTTGAGGTTCACAGGAATGGGTGGACCGGCGGAAGCGACGCAGGTCAGCATTGTGTTGATTGACAGCCGGGGGAATCGCAGCTCGGCCGTAGAGGCTGACTTCACCAGCGGAGATCCCGGCGCAGTCAAGATCAGCCAGGCGTCTCATAACGGAACAAGGCTGTTGATAAAAGGCAAACGGCTGACGAGTGACGCTAAGGTTGAGATCAACAGCGTTATTGTTTCACCGGCGGCGGGCGTCGAAGTGACGCCGAATGGCAAGAAGCTAACAATCGTTGCTCCGGCCGCGTCGCTGAATCTTCGCACCGGGGCAAACCGAATTCGAGTGATAAGCGGCGGACTGCGATCGAGCTTGCTCGTGGCTACCTTCTGAGTTGTTAGACACAGACTAAAGTCTATGCTACCTGCTCATTGACTACCGAGCTGCTTTATTAGCTCTCGCACTGCCGTGTCGAGCTGAACATCGCGACCAGTGTAACTCTCACCGATCGGGCGCACGACCGGCACATCAACCGGACGCGGCGCCAATTCCATTAGCTTGCCATCGCTCGAGGTGATCCTTATGAAAGGCAGGCGTATGCTCGTTCCGTCGATCAATGTCGTATTTGAAGTGTAGATGATCCAGCCGGCTGTCGGCTCACCAACCACCTTGCCTAGCTTCAGAGCTCGATAGCCTTCGGTGAAGTCTTCGGCATCCGAGAGAGAGTGTTGATTGGTCACCAGAATCGTCGGAGCTTCAAGAGCTCGCTGACCCAATTGTGTTCGTGCCGGCGAAGAAGGAAATCCGCGTCGGGTCATGAACATATAGCCGCGACGCGCGAACACATCGATTGCGTAAGCGTTAACAAATCCGCCGTTGTTGTTCCGAACGTCAACCACCACTCCTTCCCGCGAATGGTTCTCGGTATCCAAATCGACGAACAATTGCGCGAGCGAGCCGGATCCCATATCGATCATATGAACATATCCCAGCCGCCCGCCGCTGACCTTGGCCACATATTCGCGCTTCTCCTCCACCCACTTCCGGTAAAGCAGTCCTTTCTCTGTTGCTGTATTGACCGGTCTCACCGCGACTTCGCGTTTGTTCAAGCCGTCGCTTGATGCTGAGACAGTCAGCGAAACGCGCTTGCCGGTTTTGAAGCCGAGCTGCTCATCGAGGTTAACGCGCGCGCCGAGCGGTGCTCCATCGATAGCAACAAGGTAGTCACCGGTTTTGATCCCGGCGAGCGCCCCGGGACCGAGTGGAATTACTTCCGTCACCCGCAAGCGACCGGCGCTCTCATATTCAATGCGATCGAATCGAAGCCCAAGCTTTCCTACTGAAGCCTGATTTGCGGAGAACGGCGCAGACACCCCTAAATGAGACGCATTCAACTCGCCAACCATAAGCGACAGCACCCGTCTCATCTCATCAGGAGTCCGGGCGCCGGCTATGCGCGGCCCGTACTCGGCTCGCACCGCTTGCCAGTCGACACCGTGAAACTTCGGATCGTAAAAACCGTCACGCAAGTAGCTCCACGCCTGATTGAATACTTCGATCTTTTCGCGCGCAAAGTCCACGTCCATCTCCGCGGTAACCGCGACCGGTCTGGGCGGCGTGCGCGTTTCGACAGCCACGACGTTGATGCGCCCCTGTTCTAAATAAAAAATCTCCTTGCTGTCGGGTGAGAACTGCGCGTCGCGTTTGAAACCGGGAGTCGAAGTGAGCTGTCTGGCGACGGCAGGTTCCCTTGCCAGTTGGTCTAATGAGTAGATGTACAAGTTCTGTTGGCCGGCGCCATCCGCGATCATCAACAGCCACTTGCCGTCGGGGCTTATCTCCTGATAACCGGCGTCCACTCCAACGGGCAACAAAGTCAGGCGTTTCCGGATATCCTCGAAGACGATCTCCACCGATTTGGGCGAACGGTTCCTTTCATTAGGCCCGGACGCTCCTGTTGGCTCAATCTGCTCCGCTGGAGCGGGCCGATTCTCCTGGGGCGGCGGAGCGGTGCGCGCCGGTCGCAACGACTCTTCTCGGAACAGATCGCGGAACTGATCCTCGCGGAAGCGAGGGGTGCGCGGAATCAAATCCACCCGAGCGATCTGACTATCTTCGGTTCGTTGCGCAGTGCTGAATAAGATGAACGTGCCGTCAGGACTCCACGAGATCGAATCGGTGAATACATTCGCCAGGAAGCTGATTGGTTTGGCATTACCTCCCGCGGCAGGAACGACCAGCGCGTTTGTGAAAGTCTTTTCACCGGCTGAAGTAAATGCGATCCATTTACTGTCTGGCGACCAGGTAAACGGTCGAGTAGATGCGATAGGCGGCCGCCCGAACACACCGCTTGCGAGCAGTCGTTCTTGCTTTGAGTCGAGATCGATTACGCGCATCTCGCGAGCGTCTCTTTGGAATGCCAGCATCTTCCCATCGGGTGAGAAGACCGGCGCCGCGTCGCCCAGGGTGTCTCGTGTCAGTTGTGTTTCGGTGTTTGACCCGAACTCGTAAAGATAAATTTGCGCCGAGCCGTTCCGTTCGGATACGTAAGCCAGCTTTCGGCTGTCGGAAGCCCATGCGATCTGCGATTCATTCGACGGGCTGTTGGTGACTCGTGCCGCGTCGCCTCCGTCTTTAGCGGAGGCTGCGTAAACTTCTCCGCGAACGACAAAGGCAATCTTCTTGCCGTCGGGAGACAGCGCTAGTTCCTGGATTTGATCTGTGAGTCGCAGGTGCTCAACCGACGGCCCGGCCGGTGCCCCTCTTCGTGTAATCGATATCTCGCTCGTCTGGCCTGTCGCGGTGTCCAGTTTCCAGATCCCAAAGTTGCGCTCAAAAACAATAGCTTTGCCGTCATAAGATATGTTCGGCCAGAGCACCCGACCGTCTTTGAACTTAGAGAGTTGCTGCGCCTGCGGGAGCCCTTTATTCTGCGATGAACCTGAAGTCTTGGAAGTTACTCTCCAGATGTTTTGTGCGCCGCTGCGATCGGACACGAAGAAAATGTTTGCGCCATCGGCGCTCCACATCGGCCACATATTCTTCGCGCCTCGATCGGTAAGCTGTTCATAACCGGGAGTAGCCCCGTCTTTGATCAGCCAGATCTCGCATTCATCGAGATGTGAGTGACCCTTGCGCCACCATTGCCCGGCCTGGTTGCCGCGCGCGGTCACGGCGATATCCTTTCCGTCGGGCGACGGCGCTGAAAAATACTCGCTCGCGTATCGGTCGGCGCTGACTTGCATTGGCGTGCCACCGTCGGCGCTTACTCGATAGACGTCATTCATCCCTGCGATATCGCGGCTCGAGGAACTGAAATAGAGCCATCGCCCGTCTCGGGACCAGGCGTCGAGTTGATCGTTGCCGTCGTCGAAAGTGAGCCTCCGGATATCGCCGGTGTCGAACGTGAGCACGTAGATATCGCCACCGCCCGATCGGTTGGAGTTGAAAGCGAGCTTGCGGCCATCAGGGGAATACAACGGCCTCGATTCATTAGCCGGATGAGAGAGGAGCAACCGTGCTTCGCCTCCGGCTGCCGGCGCGGTCCAGATGTCTCCGCCTGAGGCAAAAGCTATTTCGGAGCGATCGGGTGACAACGCCGGCTCGGCAAAGCTGGGGAGCGGAGCGATCGCGGCTCCATTGCCCTGAGGCAGAGCAACAGCGCGGCTCGAAGTTGGCAGAGCGAGCGAGATCGAAATGGGCAGTGCGAGCGAAGTCGCAAGAGCGACCAAAGTTCTAAAGGGGTTCATTTTGGGGCCTCCAGCTAAGCGCTTGATGAATTACGCCTCAAGAGCAACATACATTAACAAAGTACGCGACAAAGTCGAAGGCGGGCGGGGTTCTCCGCGTCTTTGCGGATCTTGGCGTCTTGGCGCGAACCCGACTTCGAAATCCGGCTCCACGCAATGGCTCATGCAGCTACGGAAGGCTCAAAAACTTGACAATAAAATCAGCCGGCCGATATAGTTTGGGCGTTTGCTGGGAGGTCGTTCAACGGTAGGACAGCAGACTCTGACTCTGCTTATCGGGGTTCGAATCCCTGCCTCCCAGCCATCTTTCAAACCCTTTCTGAAGTAGTTTACGGTTCCGATCATTTTTTACCGATTCCCGCCTGTTTCCGTTTTGTGTGGGTGGAAGAGTCATTCCTACGTTATCGGGTTGCTTCAAAACATTGACAGAAGGTTGCCGTTTTTTGAATACTTCGAACCGGCTTCCCTCAGAACGCCGATCCCAGACCGTTTCAAAGGCAATCGTATGTCAAAGCGCGAGAAGCTGACCCGCAAAAGTGGTGTGCGCAGCTTCGCTTCAGCGTCCTGCACGGCAATTCTTGGCGTCACTCTACTCGCGCTTACCGTCGTTCCATTGGCTTTCAGCACGGGGGTGCATCGGTATTACTCAATCCCTAAGTTCACAGTCCTTCTCTTATGTTCTTCGGTTTTGCTTCCACTGATCGCGTTCGTGTTGTGCGACGGTTCGGCAAATCGGCGAATCGCAACTCTCAAGAGATTCAAATGCTGGACCTTTTTGTTCGCTTATGTCGGAACCATTGTGCTATCCACAGTATTCGGCATCGTCCCTCGCGCGTCATTCTTTGGGAGCTTTGAAAACCGAATGGGTCTAATAACCTATTTCTGTTTTCTAATCTGTTCCATAGGTCTTGTTCTGGGAATCGATGGAAAGGAAAGCAGACTCCGAGCGACGGCGATCACCATCTCGTTCACCGCGCTTGTGCTCTCGTTGTACGCCCTCGTCCAGTTCTTTGGGTTCGATCCATTCGTGTCTCGTGAAATCTACACCTTCAGTTCAAGGTACGGTCCGATTACGCGCGTCGCTAGTTCTCTTGGTCACGCGGACTATCTTGGTAACTTTCTTCTCTATACGGCACCTGTAAGCGTATCCCTGACTCTCTCTGTGCGGGGTCATATTCAGTGGTTGACGTTCGGATCTGCGTTAGCTTCGCTTTCCGCGATTGCTATCAGTGGTACGCGAGGAGCCTGGGTTGGCATCCTCGTTGGCCTATTGTGTTTGGTTGTCCTTGTTTTCAAGAGTCGCACAGTGGCGCGGTCCATCATCGGCGGCCGCAAGGCAGCTGCATACACGGCGATTGTGCTGTTGATTGCGGCCGCGGTATGGGCGATAAGCTCGGCGGACGGGTTCCACAACGTCGTCTCGCGCGGGAAAGAGACTTTTGCAGAGGGGCTGAGCGGATCCGGTAGGACGCTTCTTTGGGGAGATGCAATCCCGATGGTACCGGCTTACGCCTTCCCCGGATGTGGGCCGGAAGCTTTCCGGCTCGCTTTCCTGGCTTATCGGTCTGAGGAGTTGTCGAAACTCGCGCCCCAGACGGTCAACGAGAGTTCACATAACTCGTATCTCGACGCGACAATTTCGTTCGGTATACCTGGCCTGATCGCCTTAGTCGCTCTAATTGCTATGACGCTCTCCAGCTTTCTCAGGGCCCGACGCAATGTCCAAAAGACGGAATCAGGATTACTAATTGCTGGCTTTCTTTCGTCTTTCGTTGCAGTATTGGCGCACAACATTTTCATCTTCGATCAGATTGCGACGGGTCTATATTTCTTTGCGTTCTGTGCCCTCGCGCAGTGCTGTCGGGAAGTTTACCGAAAAGTATCAAACGGTGGGCTAACGCGAGAGTCATATGCGTTACCGCCTTCAGTTCGCGCCAGGGGAGTAGTTGTGCTGGCGTCGCTATTCAGTTTGGTGGGAGTCTGGTACTCGCTGAAAAGTTGGAACGATGACGTCAAACTGAGGCAGATGTTTAACGCCGCTCGTTCCGGTTCGATTGGCACGGTAATTTCCCGCGGAAACGAACTAACCGACGGGATTGCACTGACTGGAGACTACGACCTTCAAGTTGCTAGTGCGCTGGCTTCGTCTGTCGAAAGGGCGCAGGCCGCAGGCGACAAACAGAAGCTAAACCCCGCAGATCACATACTGCGCAAACAAGCGCTCGATCTCGCCGTTGACCATGCCCAGCGCTCCGTCAGGAATTCGCTGATGCCAACCGCCGCATATCTGTTGTTGGGAACTCTTGCCCTACGGGACGGCGATGTCGGCCGTTTGCGAAAAGCGGCGGAAGAATTAAGCAGAATTGATCCGCACTTTTATGGCTCTCGCTGGCTTCTTGCTGAGACACGACTAGCGGAGGGGAATTTTGAAGGGGCGATCGAGGAAGCGAGGATTGCGTTGAGCTTAAATCCGTCGTCCAACGAATCCCGTTCGGTTCTCGAACGCGCCGGAGGCTTCAATACTGAGCGGAGCACAACAACCGAATTGTTGAGACGCGGCCGCGAGATGATTTACCAGGGTCATCTAGGGAAAGCCCGCCGTGTCATCTTGAGAGCCATTCGCAGATCTAGCGGGCCTTGTTTTGACTGTCATATTGCGTTAGCGGACGTGTACGAGCAAAAAGACAATCTAGCTGAAGCTATCAGTGAGTTGCAGGCCGCGGTCAACGACGACCCCGTCAACCCAGAGGTCGCGAGGGTTCGCGAACGGATAGATGACCTACAAGCAAGAAAGAGCATCGGCCTCAATCTGCGATGAACACAACGCGAGCTCGTTCTTTGATGAGTTGACAATTCGTCGCCCAAAACAATAGATTTGGCGCGCCGTCGATCGCGGGCCCCGAAAAGCGATCAGGAACCCTTTTGCCTCGAATCAATTTCGGCTGTTTGATTCCCGGTTCTACAACCACAAGGTTGCGCATGATTCGAAGCGACGACGAGTCAGAGCCAAGCCTGCGCAATAGAACACTGATTCTTCACTCCTGTCTGTGAGACTTCACATTTGGAGGACTAAGATGCAGCTACGACCTATCCTTGATAAAGAAGTCAGAGTGCTCACCCTTGGTCTGCTAATCCTCATGTTCTTATTTATCGCACCCATACGTGCGTTTAGATCCTACTCAACTTCCTGGCTGTCGCAGAAATTCGGTCCGGCTGTGACGTTTAATGTCACGAACACCAATGACAGCGGGGCCGGGTCTCTCAGGCAGGCGATCATTGACGCAAATGCCAGCCCTGGCACTGACACGATCGGTTTCAACATCCCGGGCAGCCCGCCGCACTCAATTCCGCTGCTCTCTCCGCTGCCGCCAATCAATGATTCAGCGATCATTGATGGAACCACGCAGACGGGCTTTTCGGGCGTGCCAATCATTGAACTGAACGGCTCAGGAGCTGGCGCCGGGGCTGACGGACTTAACATCCCCGGCGGAGGTAGCACGATAAAAGCCCTGGTTATCAACCGGTTCAGCGGTAACGGCATAGTCCTTTCGACCAAAGCAGAGAACTCGGTTCAAGGTTGTTATATCGGGACAAGTGTCAACGGATTAGCGGCACAAGGAAATTCAGGAAGCGGTATACGGGTAGTAGATTCAGGGACAAACACGATCGGCGGAATAACGACATCCGCCCGAAACCTCATCTCGGGAAACGGTGACTACGGAATCAGGATAGTTTCAGGCTCTAACAATAGCGTTCAGGGCAACTTCATCGGCACGAACGTCAATGGTAACCTGGCTCTCTTCAACAACACAGGCGGTGTTTCGTTAGCGAGCCCCAACAACACCATCGGCGGGACGGTCGCAGGAGCGCGCAACGTCATCACCGGGAACTTCAACTACGGTGTAAGCATAAATGGAGGCTCCGCCTCCGGGAATTCAATCCAGGGCAACTATATTGGCACTGACGTCAACGGCACAGCCTCTCTCGGCAGTTTCATCGGCGTTTACCTGCAAGATGCACCGAACAACGTTGTTGGTGGCACAATCGCGGGAGCGCGCAACGTGATTTCCAGCAACTCCTATGGTGTGTATGTCACCGGGAGCATAGCCTCTGGGAATTTTATTCAAGGGAATTACATAGGGACCAATGCCAGCGGTACAGGGCCCCTCGGCAATTCAACGGGCATTCAGATCTACTTTGCGCCGGGCAATACTGTTGGGGGCAACGAGCCAACCGCTCGCAATCTGATCTCTGGCAACAACTACGGTGTGATAATCAGCGGAAGCTCGTCCTCCGGGAATTCGATCCAGGGCAACTTCATCGGCACCGATGCCAACGGTACGGGAGACCTCGGCAATTCAGCTTCCGGCGTTTTGATTAGCGACGCGCCGAACAACACAATAGGCGGCACAACTGCGGGCGCGCGAAACATCATATCGGGTAACAACATCTCTGGTGTGCTTGTCAGCGGGAGCCTCGCCTCTGGCAACTCCATTCAGGGGAATTACATCGGCACCAATGCTAACGGGACAGGAGCTCTCGGCAATTCCGCGCATGGCGTGGAGATTCAGTTTGGGATGAACAACACAGTAGGGGCCGTATTCGCAGGGGTCGGCAACCTGATCTCAAATAATGGCCAAGCTGGCGTTGCCGTCGTTTTCGGCGGCACGGGAAATTCCATTCGAGGAAATTCGATTTTCTCAAACGGTGGTTTGGGCATCGACCTTGGCAACAACGGCGTCACGGCGAACGACGCGGGCGACGGTGACTCGGGCCCCAACGACTTTCAGAATTTTCCTGTTTTGACTTCGGTGACCAGCGCCGGAGGCACTACTACGATTTCCGGTTCACTCAACAGCGCGCCGTCTTCCGGCTATGCAATTGACCTGTTCTCATCTACGACGGTCGACGACTCGACCTACGGCGAAGGTCAAGTCTTACTTGGCTCGACGAATGTGACAACCAATGCCGGCGGCAATGCGACTTTCAGCTTCGATGTCTCGCCCGAAATTCCGATTGGGACCTACATCTCCGCGACCGCTACAGGAACGACTTCTGGATTCTCCACATCGGAGTTCTCGCGCTCCTCTAACGTAGGCAACACTGGACCGATGCCCGTTACTAACATCAACAACAGCGGGCCCGGTTCTCTGCGACAAGCAATCATTGATGCGAACCTCCATCTCGGACTGGACACCGTCACGTTCAGCATTCCGGGGCCAGGTCCGTTTAGTATCGCGCTCTTGTCGACCCTGCCGGTGATTGACGAGCCGATCGTAATTGACGCGACCACGCAGCCAGGGTTTTCGGGATTGCCGGTGGTTGAGCTAAACGGGACGAATGCTGGTTCGGGCGTCAGCGGCCTGACAATCACTGGAGGTAGCAGCACGATCAAGGGCCTGGTGATCAACCGCTTCAGCAACGGCAGTGGCATTCGCTTGTCAGGGAGTGGCGGAAATATGATTCAGGGAAACTTCCTGGGTACAAATCTCACCGGCGTGTCAGCTGCGGGTAATAACATTGGTATTCGAGTGGAAAACAGTGGAAATGTCATTGGCGGAACAACCGGGGCGGCTCGCAACCTCATTTCCAGCAATTCCTATGGTGTGTACTTGAGCGGAAGCAATGCGTCCGGGAATTCCATTCAAGGCAACTATGTGGGTACTGATGTCAGCGGCACAGCCAGCCTTGGAAACTTCTACGGCGTCTATGTGCAAGACGCTCCAAACAGCATCATTGGTGGCACCACTACGGGAGCCCGCAATGTGATCTCCGGCAACAATAACTACGGTGTGTATGTCACGGGAATCACAGCGTCGGGGAATTCTATTAAAGGGAACTACATCGGCACTAGTGTTAACGGCACCGTCGCGCTCGGCAATTCAACGGGCATCCAAATCTTCGCGCCGGGCAACGTCGTCGGCGGCACCGACTCGACCGCTCGCAATTTGATCTCCGGCAACAACAGCTACGGTGTGATAATCAGCGGAAGCTCGTCGTCTGGGAATTTGATCCAGGGGAACTTCATCGGCACCGATGCCAACGGTACGGGAGACCTCGGCAATTCAGTCTTCGGCGTTTACATCAGTGACGCGCCGAACAACACAATAGGCGGCACAACAACCGGCGCGCGAAACATCATATCGGGTAACAACTCCTCGGGCGTCTATGTCAGCGGGAGCTCCGCCTCTGTCAACTCAATTCAGGGCAATTACATCGGTACGAATGCCGTCGGAACTGGGGCTATCGGCAATTTCGGGCACGGAGTGGAGATTCAGTTTGCTTCAAATAATGCGATAGGGGGCGAAGTTGCAGGGGCCGGCAACCTCATCTCGAATAACAGCCAGGCTGGCGTTGCTGTCTTCAGCGGCACGGGCAACTTCATCCGAGGCAACTCGATTTTCTCCAACGTCGGCCTGGGGATCGATTTGGGATTCAACGGTGTTACGCCGAACGATGTTGGCGATACAGACACCGGCCCCAACAACTATCAGAACTTCCCCACCATCACCTCGATCATGCCCGCCGGTGCGGATACTGCGATTGCCGGGTCTATCAACAGCATCCCAACGACGTCTTTTACTTTGGAGTTCTTCTCCTCTGCTACGCCTGATGATTCTCTTAATGGAGAAGGACAAGTGTTTCTTGGGTCGACATCAGTTACCACGGATGCCAGCGGTAACGCCGGCTTTAACTTCATTGTTTCCCCTGCACTTCCTTCGAGCGTCTATGTGTCAGCAACAGCCACCCGGAACTCGGCCCCGTTTGACACGTCGGAGTTCTCGCGGGTCGCTGTCTCTAACAGCGTCGCGCCCATGCCGGTGTCTAATGTCAACAACAGCGGGCCCGGCTCGCTGAGGCAAGCCATAATTGACGCTAACCTACATCCGGGCGTCGACAGCATCACTTTCAACATTCCTGGCTCCGCTCCGTTTAGCATCGCTCCTGTGACGGCTCTTCCCTTAATTGACGAGCCGACCATCGTTGATGCAACGACTCAACCTGGTTATGCCGGTACTCCGATTGTCGAGATTAACGGCTCAAGCGTCATTGGAAGTGGGCTGACGATCACTGCAGGGAATAGCACGATAAAGGGCTTTGTAATCAACCGCTTTATCGGCAGTGGAATCGTGCTGTCCACAAACGGCAACAATCTGATTCAGGGCAACTTCATCGGCACAGACGTGCGTGGCACCCTCAACCGCGGCAACAGCCAGAATGGCATCACCATCAACGAGTCACCAAACAACATGATAGGGGGGGTAGCTTTGGGGACTCGCAATCTTATCTCCGGCAATTTGGCTTCGGGCGTCAGCATATCGGGAAGCGGCGCAAACGGGAATTCCGTGCTCGGAAATTTCATTGGCCCCGATATTAATGGCCTCGCCGACCTTGGCAATTTCCAAAATGGCGTGATCATCTCAGGCGGCTCATCAAACAATGTGATCGGAGCCGCGAGTCTATCGGCTCGTAACCTTATTTCGGGAAATAACAACTCCGGTATTTCTATCAGCCAGGGCAGTGGCAACGTGATACAAGGTAACTTTATCGGCACCGACATCAATGGCGTGGTTGACCTCGGTAATTCTTCTAATGGGATAGGGATCGTCTCGTCATCAGGAAATACTATAGGTGGCAACACGCCTGGTACGTTCAACGTGATATCCGGGAACGATAGTTCCGGAGTTTCCATTCAGAATGCGAACGGCAACAGCCTCCAGGGTAACTTCATTGGCACCGATGTCAACGGCGCAAGGGACCTCGGCAACAATGTGAATGGGATTCTTTTTTCCAATTCGAGCTTCAATTCCGTTGGTATTGGTACGCCAATGCCGACCTCGACGACTGCGACTTCAGCGCTGGCTACTGGTGGCGAGTCAGCCGAATACGGCGCAGAGCCGGCCGAATCGTCACCAATCATAATTTCAGGAAATAATTCAGCCGGAATATTCATTAGCGGAGGTTCGAATAACGTCATTCAAGGATGCATCATTGGAACCGATATCAACCGCGTTGCCAACATTGGAAACTCGAGCCACGGAATCGATATCACCTCGAGTAACTCAACAATAGGAGGTATCGAATCAGGTGCTGCCAATTCGATCATGTTTAACGGCGGCACCGGCGTTCTCATACGAAGCGGCACTGGCAATGCCCTACGACGAAATTCAATTCGATTTAACGTAACGCTAGGCATAGATCTTGGCTTCGACGGTGTTACCGCCAATGATCAAGGCGACGGGGATACGGGCGCAAACAACAAGCAGAATTTTCCCGTGATTGACCAGATTGTTAGCTCTGCAGGGTCGACGACTATATCGGGGACCATAAACAGCAACGCCGGCACTGAGCTGACACTCGAGTTTTTCTGGTCGGAAGACCCCGACGCCTCTGCCTTTGGGGAGGGTGGAACCTATATAGGCTCTACATCGGTTGTTACCGATGCTCTCGGGAATGCGAGCTATAATCTGGCTGTGCCGGAACTACCAATGGGTGTCTTCGTTTCGGCGACTGCAACGCGAACCGCGGCTCCATTCGATACTTCGGAATTTTCACGTAGTGTGCTGACTGGGAATTTCAGCCCGATTCAGGTCACCAACACAGACACTGCCGGTCCAGGATCGCTTGCCCAGGCGATCATTAACGCAAATTTCCACCCCGGACCGGACGCGGTCACCTTCAATATTGCCGGAAATCCTCCGTTTCTTATTCTTGGAACTTCTTTGCCAGTCAGCACCGGGCCCATCACAATTGACGCCACAACTCAGCCGGGTTTTGCGGGCGCGCCGTTGGTGGAAATCCGGAGAATCGGGACGGGGGTAACCGACGGTCTGGTTCTGGCGGGTGGCAGCAGTACCGTGAGGGGATTGGTTTTCACTAACTTTTTGGGCGCAGGTCTTGTGCTGCAAAGTGCGGGGAACACGGTTCAAGGAAACTATTTCGGGACAACACCGTCAGGAACGGCAGTCCTTGCTAACACCGTGGGCATCCGCGTGGAGTCCAGTGGAAACTTGATCGGCGGCGGACTTGGCGCCAGGAATATCATCTCAGGAAATACCGACTCCGGAGTGTTGCTATTCGGAACCGCGGCCTCTGGGAATACCATTCAATCGAACTTCATCGGTACCGATGTCACTGGCGCTGTTGATCTGGGCAATGTCGTCAACGGCATCAAGATCAATGGCGGCCAAAACAACCTGATCGGCGGAACGACCCCCACAGCCGCAAATGTCATTTCAGGCAACAACAACACAGGAGTGCTGGTTTTGGGAATCTCGGCGACCGGCAATGTGATTCAAGGCAACCTTATAGGCACGAACGCCGCAGGGATCGGCGCGCTTGGAAATTCCATCAACGGCATAGAGGTCAACGGGGCGTCAAACAACAGCATTGGAGGAACAGCAAACGGTTCGCGAAACCTCATCTCGGGCAATGGCCGCGTCGGAGTGTCGATCTTCGGTTCGTCAGCGAGCGGAAATCAGGTGCTCGGAAACTACGTCGGAACCGACGTCAACGGCATGGCTGACTTGGGCAACTCTCTGTACGGCGTGGAGATCAATGGCGCCCCAAATAACCAGATAGGTGGCAATGTACCGCAAGCTATGAATGTCATTTCGGGCAACAATAGCGCCGGGATCCAGATTTTTGGCGTCTTCTCCACTGGGAACACCGTCGCCGGTAACTTCATTGGGACGGACAAGAACGGGTCGGGGCCTCTGCCGAATTCAGCGCACGGAGTAATAATCACAGCCGGCGCCTCAATCAACACGATCGGTGGCATAGCACCCGGCCAGGGTAACGTTATTGCGTTTAACAATGTGGCAGGAATCACGGTAGCGAGTAGCAGCACGAGTAACGTGTTTCTCGGAAACTCCTGGTTCTCGAACGGAGCTCTTGGCATTGATCTGGGGACTGATGGAGTCACGCCAAATGATGCTGGTGATGCGGACACCGGCGCAAACAATCTCCAAAACTATCCGGTGCTGAGTTCGGTAACGAGTGATGGCGCAGGGACGACGATCGAAGGTACGCTCAACAGCACCCCCAGCACTGCGTTCACGATTGATTTCTATCGAAGCATTGCCGGCGATCCCACGGGCTATGGCGAAGGACAGACATACCTTGGATCGACAACCACGAACTCCAACGGAATTGGCGTTGGGTCCTTCAACGTGAGCCTCGGGAGCCCAGTGCCCCTCGGGAGCGTGATTACGGCGATAGCCAGAAACGACTCGACTGGCGATAGCTCGGAGTTCTCGCAAGCACGAACGGTTACCGCGCCGACAGCTATTACTATGTCCTCGTTCATCGCAACCGGTTATGACAATGGAGTGTTCATCGAATGGCAAACAGGACTCGAGGTGGACAATCTCGGCTTCAACATCTATCGCGATGAGGCCGGCAAGCGAACGCTTGTGAATCAGCAGTTAGTCGCAGGATCGGCTCTGAGAGACGGTTTTGCGATAGCGGCCGGCGAGGCATATGCGTGGTGGGATAACACTTCCAGCAAGAACGCTGCCTACTGGCTTGAAGACGTCGATCTTAAGGGCACATCAACATGGCATGGACCTTTTGCGACGACCCACGTCGGCGGTGTTCCTCCGACGCGAACGAGCGCAGCGTTGATCAGCAAGATTGGAAATCAGCCTTCCAACGAAGATTCGACAAGAGTGGTCGAATCAGTCCCTTCAGTGTCGGCTCGATCCGCTGATCAAGGGCACACTCAGTCGTTGCTGGCTTCGGAGACTGCCGTGAAGATCGCAGTCAAGCGAGAAGGTTGGTATCGAGTGACTCAGCCCGAGCTTGTTGCGGCGGGGCTGGATCCAAAGGTCGACTCACGCCTCTTGCAGTTGTTTGTCGAGGGCCGGGAATTGCCGATCTACGTAGCCACGGGTAAGGACGGTTCCTTCGATGAGTCATCAGCGATCGAGTTCTATGGTGTTGGTCTGGACACCCCTTCGGCTGACACACGAATCTATTGGCTGACTATTAGTGACAAGGACGGGAAGCGCATTGCTCAGACGAAAGCGGTTGGAGCGCCTTCATCGGCTCAGAGCTTCACTCAGACGGTCGAACGGCGGGATAGGACGATTTACTTCTCGGCGCTGCTCAACGGCGAAAAAGAAAACTTTTTCGGCTCCGTTATCGCGGGAACTGGCGTCGAGCAGATGCTGACGCTGAATCAGCTTGCGCCGTCCGACACGAGCAACCTGGAAGCGACCCTCGAAGTCGCTTTACAAGGAGTAACCATCACGGCACATCGCGTGCTGGTGCAACTGAATGGAGTCGCCGTCGGTGAGATCAGCTTCAACGGACATCAGCAAGGCCTAAGCCAGTTCAACATCAGACACTCGCTGCTGCGAGAAGGTGCGAACACCGTTCGACTGATCCCACAAAGCGGATCCAGTGACATTAGCCTTGTCGATCACATCCGCGTCAGCTATCAGCACCCATTCACCGCCGACGACAACTCATTGAAGCTTGCGGCAACGGGCGGTGAACGGATTGCCATAGACGGCTTTACGGAAAACGGAATTCGGGTGTTCGATGTGACCGACACGGGCGACGTCCAGGAGTTGATCGGAGAAGTGACTAAATCAAAGCTCGGCTTCGCCGTCAGCGTAACGCCTCAGGAACGCGGATTGAGAACTCTCATAGCGGTCGCTGATGACAAGTCCAGAAGGACGACCTCGGTCAAGGCCAACAAGTCGTCTTCATGGCGCGGTCCTGGCAACGTTGCTGACCTGGTCGTCATTACGACTGGTGAAATGACGGCCGCAATCGAACCTCTCAAGGCTGCTCGACAGTCCGAAGGCTACAAAGTTGCTGTGGTCGATGTCGAAGACATCTACGACGAGTTCAACTTCGGCCACAAGTCACCGCAAGCGATCAAGGACTTCCTTGCTTTTGCTGTCGCGAACTGGAAGATTGCACCGCGGTTCGTGCTGCTTGCGGGAGACGCTTCGTTTGACGCGAATAACTACTTGGGGCTCGGCGACAACGATCTTGTACCGACTAGACTCATCGATACAGTCTACCTGGAAACTGCAAGCGACGACTGGTTTGCCGACTTCAACAACGATGCTGTTAGCGACCTGGCGATCGGGCGTCTCCCGTTCCGCAGTGTCGAAGAAGCTGCCGCAGTTATCTCGAAGCTGATCCGTTACTCGCGGTCTAACCCATCTAATTCTGTAACACTGATTTCGGATGCGAACGACGGATTCAACTTTGAAAAAGTAAGCGAGCAACTACGGCCTCTGTTTCCCCCAAGTTTGAGGGTCGAAGAGATCAGACGAGGTGAGCTTGACCCGCTAACAGCAAGAGCGCAGTTGCTTGACTCGATAGGTCGAGGGGATAAGCTGATCAATTACGTCGGCCACGGTAGCGCGAATCAGTGGCGAGGCGGTTTGCTGACGGCGGCAGACGCAGCAGCCCTGAAGAACGAGGATCGGCTGCCGATGTTTGTGATGATGACCTGTTTGAATGGATACTTTCACGATGCAACGTTTGATTCGCTGGCGGAGTCGCTGCTAAAGGCCGGGCACGGGGGCGCAGTTGCGGCGTGGGCTTCGTCGGGGATGACGTTGCCGGATCAGCAAGCGGTGATCAACCAGCACCTCTATCGTTTGCTCTTCGCCGACTCGATCGGAAAAGCGACGACCGCGCTGACGCTCGGGGAAGCAACGCAGCGAGCGAAGACGGCCGTCGGTGACGCGGATGTACGTCGGACCTGGATTTTGTTAGGCGATCCCACTATGCGACTCAGGTGACCGGCGGATGCTTCTTGTCGGTAAGCCGCCACAATTTATAGTCTGTCTCGGTATGAATCGAGCTGGGATAACCCACGATAGCGAGAATTGAAAAACATACGCCGGTTTTAAACTCGGCGCTCGGTCAGTAAACGAGCGCCGAGTTTGCCCGAGTGTCCATTTATGCAGGCGGAATCGTCAGTTGCTGACCCACTTGAATCTTATCGGGGTCTCGCAACTTATCGCGGTTCGCGTAAAAGATTCGCATGTACTCGTTCGCGTCGCCGTAGTACTGCTTGCTAATCTTCGAGAGTGTATCGCCGCTCTTCACTGTGTAGGATTGACCGCCTTGACCCTGGGGCTGGCCGCTGACGGCTGCAGCCTGAGCGGTGCTCTGGCTGACAGTTATGTCGGCGATGATGTCGTCTCCGTTTGGGTTCACCAGTTTGATCTGGTCCCAAATCTTGTTAGCCGCGTCCTGAGACGGGGCGATGGCTTTAATGAACAGCTTGTTGTCCTGAACATGTAGATTCTCGAACTGAAGCTGCGATTGGTCAGCAGCGTTCAGCACCGACTGGTATTTAGTTTTGAGCTCATCGAAGCGCTTCTGTGAATCATTATCATCAGGAGCACCACGACCGAACATCTTGTCAAAAAGTCCCATAACTTCCTCCTTATTCTCTTGCTAGATTCTCTTGCTAGTTGGCTGCGCCAACCCCCTACGGGTTACCCGCACCATGTTGATCGGTTGAACGCGTACTATCGCGCTCCTGGCTTCTATCTACTTCCCCCGGGAGCTACTTGCCCCGCGCGAGGAGGCCACATCGGTCGGCTGAGAAACCTTTTTCACAACGTCGCCCGTCTCCTGATTGGAGGCGTGTCTCGCAATGTCCGCCTGAGCAACTATGCCGCAGCAGCTGCCGTTCTCATCCACCACCGGCACGCGCCGCACCTTTTTTTCCTCCATCACCGTGCAGCACTCCTCAATGCTCATCTGCTGAGTCACAGTCACTGCGGGGCTGGACATACAATCGCCCGCAGTCAGCTCCAGTGGGTTCTTCCCCTCGGCCACTGTCCGGATGGTAATGTCGCGGTCGGTAATTACACCCAACAGTTTCCTGCTTTTCTTGTTATCGACCACCGGAGTCTCCCCGCAGTCGTGCTCCAACATGAGCTTGGCGACTTCTTGAAGGGTTGTCTCGGCCGTACAGCAGGCTGGGTTCTTGGTCATAATTTCTCTTACTTGCATTTGTTTCTCCTTACATGCTGATTGATTTGGTTATCAAGAGCAGTTGACGGTTCGATGCCAAAACCAACAATGTTCTCGTCTTCCGCCAAACGCTTTCGGCACAGATCCGCTCCTGCGCCAGGAACCGGTTTAAGACAAATCCAGAAGTTGTCCGAACTGCGTCCTCGCCGTCTCCCAGTTTGTTGTCGCCGCTACCAAGATGCTCTCGGACGGTTCAATTCTGCTGTCGCCGCGGAAAGCCTATAATTGCGATTGCCTCCGAATCAGGCAGCGGCTCTGACCAGCGCACCAAAACCGGCCAATACACTCTCCAACAGTCGTGAAAGAGCTAGATTGGCAATATTCGTGCCGAGCCCACGTCTTCCGTATCAAGCACGGCCATGCTCTCTGGTTTGAGGTTTAAGGCTACGCCTGTTCTAGATCAGTTTCTGTGCAGTATGGGACATTCTCGAAATTAATAGGAGGCTAGTTTTCACTGCGGCAATACATACAGACTTTTCTTGCCCTAGGCTTAATAAGACCTGGCTATAACACTCGCCTTAGCCAATCGACTTAACAGGACAAGCAACACCCAGTAACCTGAGCGAACATCTGCGCCCAACAAACTTTTTTACTTCATCGGCATTGAAGGATCGCCGAAAAGAATCCAACTCCGGCGAACATCCACATTGCTGGTAGCGGATCTAGCCTTCGTCATCGCTTCACCAAGAGTAAGACGTCGGGCGGACGGGTTAAACAATTCACGAAACAACTCCCGATCCATGCCTGCTTGCTCTTGCGGAAGGGTCATCCCTGACGACGCCCACACTGCCACGGCACCGCTCTCCGCCTTCATCAGCGCTTCTGATAGAGAGTCATTCGCTGCTTCCTGGAAGTAGCCGTTCAGGCAGTTCATCATCACGAACAACGATAACTGTGCGTGGTTCGTCAGTGTGCCGGCATCAGCCGCAGTCAACAGATTACCATTCCAGTTTGTCGTCGAACCGTGTCCGACATAGTTAACGATCTTTGCGCCGCCATTGAGTGCCGCCAATAACACGCGCTTCGTCTGCTCATCATCTTCGCCGCTTCGGTTGATCTCGGCGACCTTTACGCTCGCGGGCAGCAGGTCGCGCACCTGTCGGTTGAATTGGGCGAAATCAACCCCGTCGTTGCGGTCGGATACCAGCAAAACCGACTCCTTCGCTTTGGCCCATTCGTAGCTGATGATCTTCTGTACAATCCGGTTCGCTTCATCCGAGGCGCGAACGGGCAAGCGTCCGACAGCTAAATCGGCAATGCCATCATTGTTGAAGTCTGCCAGCCACTCATCTGACGCAGTTTCCAGATAGTCGGTGTCGAGCAACTTCGTTGGCAGTAAATCATGGTCGCCATAGCCAAGATAGTTCTTCGGGTCGTAGGAAGCATCGCCGGCCAGCAGGGCATAGCGTGGCGCCTGTCTCCAGTTAGTCCTGGCATAGTTGAAGAAGTCGCGCACCGCCTGAACGCTCTTGGTGCCGAAACTGAACTCGTCGTAGACGTCTTCAACATCAATGAGGGCGACGCGCAACCCCTGACTCTCGCGTAAGGCTTTAAGCGGCTCCAACGAAGAAAAGAGGGCGGACGGCGAAATAATGACCAAGTCAGCGGCATTCGCTTCACTACGCCAGTTTGAGGCTTCATTCAAACTCAAACTTACCGGCTTCTTAAGTTGCTCATCCGTGATGGCGAGCAAAGTTCTTACGCCCTTTTCTGTCGGCGCTATGCTGATTTGCGCGCCATTCTTGCCGCTGCTGATCTCACCGATAAGTTCCTGTGGATTGCTGGCATCCGTGACATCAAAGGCGCGAATCGCCTTCATGGTGAACCCGTCAATCGTGACGCGTTGATTTCCAGTAACGGTGACAGTGAGCGTATCGCCATCGGCGGTGAAGGTATGCTGGTAAGACAAGCGAAGGTGGTCAACCAGGCTGACATCACGGCTGCCGTTCTGCGAGACGAGACGCACGATGTTTGCGCCATCACGCAGCAGGGCGTGCGGCAGAGAGAGCTCCCCCATGCCTTGTTGCATCCCGCTGAACTCCACATAGCCTGCCGTGTTGCCGTTGAGTTGCACCAGCACACGGTGAGATGAAAGCGTCACGCCCTGCAAAGCCACTTCAAGTATGGCTTCCGTAGTCTGCGGCGCGAGGTGGCTGACACTGAGCGTCTGCTCCACCGGCTGAGTAGCGATAACCGCACCAAAGAAGTTTTCCGCTTCCCCATTTCTCAGTGCCGCGAAGTAGGTGGTGCGGTCGCGCCGCTCTACGGTTTGGGTGAAGGAGGTAGAGAGAGAAGGCGCGCCTTCCCCAATAGCCTGATTGATGCGCTTGCCCGGTTGCTGACCAACCGTGAGCCAGTAAGTGCGCAGATCAGTCGAAGGCGTGTCTATGCCGAGTCCATAGAATTCAAGGTAAGCGAAAGTCCCGACCTGCCCGTCTTTGTTGAGAGAGACCAGCAACGGTACTTCTGCTCCGTCCACGAAGAGTTGCAACAGGCGTGGGTCAATGCTGGCGTCGAATCCGGCAGCGGCAAGTTCAGCGTGTGTGAGTCGGTACCATCCGGCCTGCTTCACTGAGATTTTCAGTGCTTTGGCTGAAGCGAGCGGCGCTGGTTCCAGCAGTGCCGCTGGGGTGATTGCCGTCGCCGAAGCAGTGCGCTCGACCACCCGCGAGGTGTCCCTAACCAGACCGTTTGCGCCGACTTCGCTCAAGAGCAGGCTCCGGCCGAAGGCCTTCGGTTGACTGCCGTCTCCCTTCCGGGCGTAAAACGGCCCATGCCAGGTGGAGGTGCCGTTGAGGTCAACGTCTTCGAGCCAGTAAGCTGCGTCGGGTGAAAGCGTGCCATCCCACCAAGCGTAGTGATTGCCGGCAGTGAGCGGTATCGCTGCTCCCGTTGTTAAGGCGGAACCGGCAAGCAAGTGTGGGTTGACCAGTTGGCGAGTACCAGCCGCCTCCCGATAAACATGAAAGCCGAGATTGTTGACTTCAAAGCCGGTGCGCCATTCCAGGAGGGTGCCTTGCTCATAAGTGGTCGCGGCAAACGACAACAACTGCACGAAGGTGGGCCCCGCTGCTCCGGCAATCGTCCACGGTGAGAATGCGGTGACGCCAGTTTCTTCAACCCAATTACTTGTTGTGTCACGGATGGCAGCGCCGCTTGGTGATTGCCATGTCGAGCCGTTATAGCGCCACAACTCAATGGCTGCTTCATTCAATCCATTCAACTCTGAGTCCAGATATCGCAGGCGCAACGTGGCGCTGTAGCCGCTGCCGCCGAACGGGGTGATAGTGTAGGTACGCGACACCGAGTTGGAGAAACCGGCCGGGGCGCTCTTTACCAAATTGACTGTCACATCGCTCGGCGCCGTTCCGGAATCGAAGCGGATGGTGTTGAGGGGATCGCCGAAACTGTAAGCCGTGCCGTTAACAATGCCGGTGCGTTTGACATTGCCGATACAATCGCCGGTGCCGGTTGAACTGCCGGAAACGGGCATCGTCAAAGTGAATGCTCCAGTCGTTAAATCAGTCAGCAGATTCAACACGCCATTCACGGTCGTATCACCCGCCAGCGACACCCCGGCGGGGTTATTTATGGAGAGGTTGTTGTATGTGATGTTCGGAGTGACGACCTGCGCCACGGCACCTTGATAGATCAACATGCTGCCGGTAGCGGTGAACGCGCCGCTGTTAAAGATGGCGGTTCCCGCGCCGGTCAAGGTCAAGGTCTGATTGCTTGCGTCGAATATGCCGCCGCTGTTGATGACAATGACGCTGACGCTGTGATTGCTTGTAAGGGCGACACTCGCGCCGTTCAGCACGGTGAGGATATTGGAGGCAAAACTACCCCCGCCAGTGAGCGTATGACTGCCAGCATCGAACTGCACTGAGGCAACCGAAACGGAGCCATTCTGGGTAAAGGTGTTGCCATCAAAAAGGAGCGTTCCTCCCCCCGTAATGCTGCCGGTTGAGATGACATCGCTGGCGGTCGAAAGCTGTCGCGAGGAGTTGATGGTTAGGAGTCGCCCGCTTTGTACGGTCATCGCGTTAATGGCTGACGAGTTAACGCCGATAACCGGCTGGTTAGTGACGCTACTTGAGGGAATCAGGACATCGTGATAACCGGCCGGGACGGCGTTGGGAGTCCAGTTCGCGGCGGTGTGCCAATCAGAGCTGGTCGAGCCGGTCCAGACGAGCAGCGGGGCGTTGATGATAAGCGTATAGTTGCGCGAGCCATAGCAGTTGGTTTGATCTGTTGCGGTGATGGTAACGGGGAAGGAGCCGACCTGAGTGGGCGTGCCTGACAGCGTCGCACCTGTAAAGCTCAATCCTGTCGGCAATGCGCCGCTCAAAGAGAAGGTGATGGCGCCGTTGCCGCCAGTCTGCGTGAAGACTTGATCATAGGCAGAGCCAGCCGTACCGGCAGGGATTGACGCCGGATTGACCGTGATGTTCAGGCAGTTGACCGTCAGAATAAAGGCGCTTGAGAAAATCGCCCCGCAGTTGTCCGTCACCGTAATCGTCACGACGTGATTGCCGCCCGGTCGGGCATTGGTGACGGTAACCGCGCCATTCGCCGGATTGAAGCCGAGATTGCCTGCAAAGGTGGGCGCAGATAATCCGAACTGCACAATCGAACCGTTATCGGCAGGCGGCGCATTGGGAGTGACAGTCGTAGAGCCGGAAACCGCAACTCCCGTGTCGTTATAAACGCCAAGCGTCGGCAGGGTGTTTGCCGTGACATTGACGAGCAGTTGGACGCTGCCGACCGCGCCATCGGTGTCGGTGACCTGTAAAATAACCGGGCTCGTCCCCAGGGGAGCCGTGCAACTTGCGCTGATCGCGGCGCTGATGGTGCCGTTGTTGTTGGTAAAGTTGGTGAAGGAAATGCCCGCAGGCGCGGAGGCTACCGAAACTGTGAGATAGCCTAGTGCGTCTTCGCTATCGAAAACGTTAGCGATTGTTGAGACAGTCGCCGGACTGCCCTGCTGCCGGGTGACACCGCTGACCACCAACATCGTCGGTGATGTGTTACAACCCATAAAGAAAATATACGCTGACCCTTGTTCGAAGTTATCGCCCACATCATCCATGTAAGCGCCGACGACGACGGTATTGCCGCTGACGGCGACGGCGGAGTAACTGAACCGGTCTTCCGCCGCGCCATCGGCGGCGGTGAGTTTCTGTTGCAGTGACCAGGTGACGCCGCTGCGGACAAAGACATAGGCGGAGCCTTGATTGCCGTTGGCACCTACATCATCACCATAAGCGCCGACAACCACGGTATCGCCGCTGATGGCGACCGAGAAGCCGAAGACGTCATTCGCCGCGCCATCGGCGGCAACGAGTTTTGCTTGTTGTGTCCAGGTGACGCCGCTGCGGACAAAGATATAGGCCGAGCCTTGATCAACATTGGCGCCCACATCACCCAGAAAAGCGCCGACAACGACAGTATCGCCGCTGACGGCGACGTATTGGCCGATCTGGTCATTCGCTGCACCATCCAAAGCCGTCAGTTGGGCTTGCTGTGACCATACAATGCCGCTGCGGACAAAGATATAGGCCGAGCCTTGATCAACATTGGCGCCCACATCATCCAGAAAAGCGCCGATAACGACAGTATCGCCGCTGATGCCGACCGAGATTCCGAACAGGTCACTCACCGCGCCATCGGCGGCGGTGAGTTTCTGTTGCAGTGTCCAGGTGACGCCGCTGCGAACAAAGACATACGCTGAGCCTTGATTGGGGTTGGCGCCCACGTCATCCTGAAAAGCCCCGACGACGACGGTATCGCCGCCAATGGCTACCGAGCGACCGAAGGTGTCCCCCGCCGCACCATCGGCGGCGACGAGCTGCGCTTGCTGTGTCCAGGTGACGCCGCTGCGAACAAAGACATAGGCCGAGCCTTGATCAACATTGGCGCCCACGTTGTCAATGTAAGCGCCGACAACCACGGTATTGCCGCTGACGGCGACCGAGTAGCCGAAGGAGTCATTCGCCGAGCCATCGGCAGCAACGAGTTTTGCTTGTTGAGACCAGGTGACGCCGCTGCGAACAAAGACATAGGCGGAGCCTTGATCGCCGTTGGCGCCTACATCATCACCATAAGTGCCGACGACGACGGTATCGCCGCCAATGGCTACCGAGCGACCGAAGAGGTCACCCACCGCACCATCCGTGGCGACGAGTTGCGCTTGCTGGTCCCAACTGCAAACAAAGAGATATGCCGAGCCTTGATTGGAATTGGTTCCGACGTCGTCAAACTCTGCACCGACAACCACGGTATCGCCGTTGAGGGCGACAGAGGTGCCGAACTGGTCATTCGCCGAGCCATCACTTGTTGTAAATTTCTGTTGCTGTGTCCATGTCGTACCACTACGAGTAAAAGCGTAGGCCGAGCCTTGATTACCATTTGCTCCTATATCATCCGAATTTGCCCCGACGATAACCGTGTCGCCGCTAATGGCAACGGAGGTGCCGAACTCGTCTAAGTTTCCGCCATCGTTTGCCGCCAGCTTTTGTTGCTGAGTCCAGGTCGCGCTGGAACGGACAAAGACATAGGCAGAACCTTCCCCGAGGTTGACTCCATCATCATTAAAGTGTGCCCCGACGACGACCGTGTCACCGCTGATACCCACCGAGATGCCGAATTCGTCATTCGCGCTACCGTCGGATGCGGTGAGTTTCGCTTGCTGAGTCCAGGTCGCGCCACTCCTCACAAACACATACGCCGACCCTCGATCGGTATTGCCGCCCACATTGTCGAAACGTGCCCCGACAACCACGGTATCGCCGTTGAGGGCGACAGCATCGCCGAAACGTTGATTCGTGTAGCCGTCGGCTGCTGACAGTATGGCTTGCTCGGTCCATGTCGTGCCGCTTCTCACATAAACATACGCCGAGCCTTGCCCCGAGTTGGCTCCCACATCTGCAAAGCGCGCCCCGACGATGATAGTATCGCCGCTGATTGAAACCGCGATGCCGTACTGATCGAACGCCGCGCCGTTGCTTGCCGTGAGCTTCTGCTGCTCGGTCCACGTCGTGCCGCTTCTAACAAAGACATACGCTGAGCCTTGATTGTCATTGCCGCCTACCGTACTAAAAGGTGATGCAACAACCAACGTATCGCCATTAATGGCGACGGAATAACCAAACTCATCACCAAACGTACCATCTGATGGGATTAGTTTCGCTTGCTGCGACCAAGTTGTGCCGCTTTTGACAAATACATACGCCGCGCCTAGTTGGACAAAATTGTTAGCTGCCCCGACAATGACGATGTTGCCACTGATGGCAACTGATCTACCTAAGAGGTCATTCGACGAGCCATCATTAGCGGTTAGTCTCGTCACCTCCCTGAGCAGCGGGTCAATGGTCAGCGGGTAGTCCGCCTTCTCATCATCCACCTCAATGACCAACTCGCTGCCTGTCAGTCGTAGCCGCGCCGCTAGCGACCGCCCTTTGGCATCCGTGACAAAGAGCTTGTTATAACTCAACAACACGTTGTCCGCTTCTCTACTAAAGGTCGCCGCGCTGCCCGCTTCGTTCACCGTCGCCTGCAAAGCGCCGCTCACCGCCAATCGCAAACGCAACGGCTCGATTGCGGATTGCGGATCGCGGCTTGCGGATTCAGGCGGCGCCGAGAGGGTAAAGCCTTGTTCAATGCCGCGATTGCTATTGACGAACCATTCGGTAAAGCCGTTGCCGCGCTTGATTTCGACGCGGTTGCCTGTAGCGCTGACTGCGCCTGACGAAACGGCGGAGAGGTTCGCGCCATAGCCCAGCCCTGTTAGCTTTAAGCCCAATCGCCAACTTTTCTTCTCGCCAGCGAGCGACGTAACTTCCAAGCCTTCCGCCGTAACGTATGCGAGCAGATTATTCGCGCGATTCGAGAGTTCCTGTGCCGCCCCTACGCCTGACAATTGCGGTTGGGGTTGCCATTTCGCTTCGTACTGAACGGCGGCGATAGCTTCCTGTAAGGACTGGTAGCTGCCTTGTTGCTTAAGGTGGTCGATTGCCTTGCCGCCGGTCAGCGTCGGCATTCGCGAATCCGAAGGCGCGACGCTGGAATGCGTGATGCGCTCAGGCAAAAGAAAGAGAGAGAGAAGAAGCAGTGCGAGCAAGGCAAACAGACGATGAAAACGACCAACGAGACGAGTAGCGCAGTATAACGGAGTGAGTAGATGCATCAGAAACCTCTTGTTGATACACGGTTCCCGTGTACTTTCCTTTTAGCGGAAAGCCAACGCGAAGATAACTACACAGATGTGCAGGTTGAGGAAGATTTTGGCAGAAGGGTTAGACCAGTTTTTCGCGCAAGGCTTTGGCAACCGCTTCGGTTTTGGAATGAACCTGGAGTTTGTTGTAGATGTTTTTAAGGTGAAAG
>Ga0075418_10000713_pt1 | contig 36145 bp, 27 predicted proteins | sample SoiMetdeltSBSDD2_FD_81776 | JGI IMG/M metagenome (GOLD analysis project Ga0075418, IMG submission 81776) | Bulk soil microbial communities from a Populus tree surrounding site in Tennessee, USA - Soil MetaG P. deltoides SBSDD2 | ecosystem: Environmental > Terrestrial > Soil > Tree plantation... | reverse complement strand
TGTCGCCGGAACAGCTTCGAGACGAAGATCTCGACGCTCGAACCGACATCTTCTCTTTCGGCATTGTCCTGTACGAGATTGTAACGGGTGATCTGCCGTTTCTCGGCTCGAACGCATTTGAAGTTGCTGCCTCTATTCTGAAAGATCCTGCGTTCGATATCGGCACGGTTCCTCCGGGAGTGCCGCCCGGTATAAAGCACGTTGTGGCCTGGCTGCTTGAGAAGCGCCGCGTCGATCGTCCCGATTCGTTTGTCGAGGTCAAGCGAGCGATTGAATCTCTGTTGAATGATTCTCAATCGCAACCGCGAGCGACAGGTGAGAGCCGAACAACGGTGGAGTTGCCATCACCGGTAAGCGGCCACAGGTCGGAGAGTCTCGCGGCAGCGCTGAGGTCATCCTTGAAAACCGACGCGGCGCCACCGACGATACTCGTTCTACCGCTTCAGACGGTCGGCTCAGATGAGAGCAGTTCGTACATCAGCATCGGTCTCGCCCATGCCATAACTACTGACCTCGCAAAGATTAAAGGACTATCGGTGCTTTCCAAGTCCGCCGGTGCGGGCCGTGTAGACGAAGTAGGCCGCGGCGCAAGAGAGCTCGCGCGAGACCTGGGCGCGACGATCCTGCTTGAGGGGGAGGTCATGCGAGCCGGTCAGGTTATAGGAGTGATGGCGCGGCTTACCGATGCGGAGACGGGCCGGGTTATCTGGGGTTCACAGTACCGTGGCGACGCGGCCGATCTCTTTAGCATCCAGGATGCGGTGTGCGAAAGCGTGGCAGAAGCGCTCAAGCTCAGCATCTCCAGCGACGAGCGCGATGAGATAGCGCGCCCGGTCACGACTAATATCGATGCGTTTGAGCTCTATTCTCAAGGTCGCGCTTTTCTCGAGCGCCGAGACGTAAAGGAAAACACCGACTTCGCAATTCAGATGTTTGAAGAAGCTCTCAAGCTAGATTCCGAGTTTGCGCTTGCGCACACCGGGCTTGGAGAAGCTTACTGGCGGAAATATGAGATCTCTCGCGAGAACGTTTGGGTTGATCGCGCGGTCGCCGCAATCGATCACGCCCTAGTCCTTGACCCGCGTCAAGCACAGGTACACGTCTCTCTCGGGATTATCTATCACGGAACAGGCAAGATAGATCAAGCAATCGAAGAATTCGAGCGGGCGATCGGGTGGCAACCTCTAGGCGACGATGCGCACAAATGGCTTGGCCTCTGCTTCGCTCACAAGGGAGAAATAGACCGGGCGGTCGACGAACTCAAGAAAGCCATCGAGATTCGTCCCGGGTATTGGGAAAACTATAACGTCCTCGGAAGATGTTACTTCATGTTTGGCCACTACCGAGATGCAGCAGAGCAGTTTCGTCGCGTCATAACGATTCAGCCGGATAACTATCAGGGTTACGACAACCTAGGAGTAATTTACGTTCTACTTGGCAGCTATGATGAGGCAGTGGTAATGCATCAAAAGGCCATCGAGATTTACCCGAATGAAACGTCTTACTCTAATCTGGGAACAGCGTACTTCTATATCGGCCGATATGAAGATGCCGTTTCCGCATACAAGGATGCGATAGCGCTTGATCCTCGGGACGATGTTTTGTACCGCAATCTAGGCGACGCTTACCAGCGAGTTAATAAACAGGACGACGCACATGCTCAATATGAAACCGCGTTGCAGCTATTGGGAGAACGCCTTAGCGTTAATCCGGATGACGCACAGAGTTTGGGTGATCTCGCAATTTGCTATGCCAAGCTAAGAAACGAACGAGAGGCGTTGGCAAATATAGAGCGAGCGGATTCGTTGGAATCGCACAACACCAGCTTGATGTACGCAAAAGCAGTCGTATACGCGCTGACCGGACATCCTGACAGGGCGATAGAATATCTCGGTCACGCTCTAGCCTCGGGCTATAGCGTTTCGGAAGCTCAACGTGACCCTGATCTGGCATCGCTCAGGGAGAAGCCGGGATACAATGCGCTTTTTGTTTCTCAGCCCGAATCTAACTAACAGAAGTCTCAATCCTAGTTGAGAATAACGCGCGGGGTCGGGCTTGGTGGTGTCCCGCCTGACGCGGTTGTCACGTTGATCGAGTACTGAAAAGTTCCGGCAGTTGCCACGCAGCCACAGGTGTCAGTACAAACGGCTGGGTCGTTACCGGCGAGAATGTTTGTTAGAAGCAACGTTGGGTTGTTATCGCAGGGAGACGCGCCGGTGAACGATATGGATACCCGCGTTAGAGCCTGTGAAGTGTTGTTATAGACGCACCATCGAATTTTTTGCGCCGTCTGCATCGCGTATGTCGGATCGGTTACTTCGACCGTAGGCAGCTTCTGCGCCGGGTCCTGAGTGACAACAATCGCCACGGTGTTCAGGCCGGGGCTAGCAATCCCCGGCGATGACGATCCGTTGCAGGCAAGAGCCAGCGCCATTGTCAGAACCAGGGAAACAATTGATGCTAATCTCATACTCAGGTTCTCCTTTATCTGATTCGTGAAACACAACGTACTGGATGTCGGCCGTGGCTCCGTAAGATCGTTCTAACAACCCGGGAACGGCCTCTATTATTGTGATCGGCCGGTCGCCTTCCAGGGCTGGAGGTGAATAGTCACCGCTACGGCTGTTGGATCTGTCCTCAGGGTCTCCAGAAATGCGACCGGATTCTACGTGAGCCAGCGAGCAATGTCTACAGGTATTTCATGGATCGCGGTTGTCAACACCTCTTAAGGCTGGCGGTTCATCATCGTGGTATTCGGACTTCCTTGATGAAGTCAATCAAGGCTGCATTGAACTCTTCGGGGCGCTCCAGGTTAGAAAGATGACCAGCGCGCTCGATCACCCTCAGGCCTGCCCCTGGAATACCGGTACTCAGGTTCTCGGCCTCGGTCACTGGAGTGAGCATATCTTCCGATCCGACGATCACCAGCGCCGGCAACTCGATGCCCCGAAGGAGTTCTGTTGAATCGGAGCGTTCGGCCATTCCTCGCTGTGCACCGGCAATCCCAACGGGAGAGTTAGCTTCAATCATCGTGCGAACCCGCTCGACAATTGAGGGGCGACTCCCGAGTGTAGTGGGTCCCAGCAGTAGGGGGACCATATCGTCTGCAATCGCGTGTGCGCCATCTTTTTCCGCCTTCGCGGCGGACTTTAGCCGCCGCTCGCGAGCCTCGGGAGTGTCAGCGCTTGCGCGTGTATCAGCCAGCAGCAACGCCATAACCGATTGAGGATACCTGCGATAAAACGCGAGAGAAACGTAACCGCCCATAGAAAGTCCGACGAGTATTGCCCGGTCGATTCCGAGTGCCGACATCAGGTCGCGTACATCGCCCGCCATTTGATCCATCGAATACGGATTTTGTGGTGCGTCCGACTTTCCAAACCCACGAAGATCGAGAGTGATTGCGCGACATTGTGTTTGTAGCTCAGTAACCTGATCGTCCCACATAGTCTGATTCAGTGGAAAAGCGTGAATGAAAATTACCGGAACGCCCGAGCCAGAATCGCGATAATCGACGCTGATCTGGTTTGTTTTTATCAACACTTAGACAAGTTGCGGCAAACGCAAGAAAATTGCAAGATTCGCTTTAAGCCTTTACCCGCCTGCAACTAATCGCTGTTATAACAACAGTCGCAATATCCAGCGTTCCGCGAGCTAACTTGATTCCTAATTTCGCGTGCTATACTCGCCGTTCTCCATGAAACATGCCGCTTTGAACTTTAAGGTTTTTAGGGTCTGGCGAGGTGAGAGTCCGCGCCTGGGTGGCTCCGTTCGGCTAATGTCTGCAACGCAGCAATCAGGAGGTGGAATGCATCGATTTACTGCTAAGGGGCTCGCCACGTGCCTCTCTCCGAGTTTGTCAGTCTTGTTTCTCATTGTCTTCATAAGCGGTTCATTTGACACCGTATTTGCGGCCGACGATAAATCGACCGCCGCAAGACCTTCTCAAGAGTCCCTCGAAATACCGGGCTCGTTCAAGGATTTACCCGAGGCTCGCGATGCAGTCACCGCGAAACGTTCAACGCGAGAAGTAGCATCGATCACACCCAGCAGTCCCGCATCCGCGGAGCTCGTCGTAGATGCAGAGAAAATTGCTCGGCCGGGCGGTGCGGTGTACGCCGATAGCGAGTTGGTAGATTTTCACGCAACGGCATACTGCCTGAAGGGCCGAACAGCGTCGGGGATTCATACTCGTCCCGGCGTCATAGCTGCCGACCCCAGCGTGTTGCCTCTGGGCACAGTGGTTCATCTGAGAGCGGGACGGTATACGGGAACTTACACGGTGATGGATACGGGTGGGAAAATAAAGGGTCGACTAGTTGATGTGTATGTCCCAACCTACAAAGAAGCGGTTGAGTTCGGAAGAAAGCAAGTAAAGATAAAAGTTATCGGACGTAATTCGACCAAGGCCGCTATGAAGTCCCTCCTGGAAGCTGAACTGTAGCTCCCAACACATTTCCAAACACAAGCGCGCAGTAAGCTAACTTCGAGTGTGGATGTTTGTCTCTCTAGGCGCCGCCAGCGAGTAATGGTCAGGCATTATTCCTTTAATGACGCATCCATCGAACCGCGTCCGCCGGTCGACAGCGAAAAATATCTGACAAGGGCGTCGCGATACCGGGAGATCTTTTCGAGCGTAGAACTCGAAGGCGACGTGCCTTTCCGGGTTAGTAGAATGAACGCAACACGGACTTCTTTTGGCGCGCTGTCAGAATCCGGAATTCGCGGTCCCTCGCGCTCCACTATCTGCGCTGTCGATGTAGTCTTGCGAACGGCACTCAATGAGAAACCAACAAACGGAGATTTCTCGCGCAGAAACCCGGTCAGTTGGGTATCGGTTACCAGATACGGAATCTCACCAACCTCCTCCGGAGAACGCAGACCCATAAGATACTGATCGAGGGGAGTGAAGTAATTAACCGCTGATTCAATGGTTGTGAAGGTGCCTGCGCCGCTATCACGCCACGCGTTGCCTTCCATGAGTGATGAGAAGGTTCCTTGTGAATTGGTCCGAGTATCAACCAGAAAACTCCAGTGCGCGTTTTCGCGGCCTAGCAGGTCATCTTTAATATCGTGTTCGGCGTCGAAACGGACATACGCAAGCCAGCGATGACCCTGCTCGTGACATACTATGCTAATGGCTGAGTTCAAGCCGGCAACGTGAGCTTGGGGGTCCGACGGCCAGTCGGCGGCGTTCCCCATTGTTATGATCGTCGCCAATCGCGCTGGACTTCCATAAGCCGAGCCGCGATCAAAACTCTTCAAACCGATTCCGGTAATGTTGTTTCTTACGTTAAATGCTCGCGCTATCCCCAACCCATTGTCGTAGTCGAAGTCGGTCCACACGTACGCAGTGTCAAAACTGTCGGAATTGCTGCGATAGAACGTGTGCAACAGAGACGGGAGATCGATTCGCTCCTGCTTGCCAAAGATTTCGAAGATCGGACCGCTCACCTTTTCAGCCGGCGGCTCCGAGAAGTCTATCGGTTGGGGTTCCGCTGCGGAGCCTCCCGGCGAAATGCCAGTCAGGGCTGCTTTCGCCTTCACCTTTCGATAAGCGAACGCGATACGTCCGTCGTCATACAACAGCGCTTGAAACGTGCTGAATCCGCCGTACGCAGGCTGACCCGCACCCTCCCAGGTGACCAGATGATGCCCTTCGAGCCGGTTGTAGTAAATGTTGCCGGAGTTGATGACCTCCAAATCTGCCCACAGCGGCGCGATACGCGGAAGGCTCTGTGCAAGAGTTGTTGGTGATAATCGCGGGGTGGTGTCGCCCAGGGTAAAGGTGATGTACCCGTTAGTGCCTATGAAGATCGTATCGTAGGAAACACCGTAGAAAGGAAACGGCGCGCCTATGAGCGTAACGTCGCGAAAGCCGTCGCCGCCGTCATCCAATTTGTTATCCACGCCGAAGAAGAAACCAAGCCGGAACCCAAAGTCCTTGTTGAAATTCACGTTGGCGGTCGATATTCGATAGCCATCGTCGTCGGGCGTGAAGAGTATTGAGCTGTTTTTCAAATCAAACTTGGCCGGGGAAACCACAATCGAGCCGTCATCCTGAACGAGCGCAATATCTTCGGCATTCTCGACCGGGGCACTTGCATGGATTCGTCTTGATAGAATCTCGTGATCTCGGTTACGGAGTGCCCGGAGCTTACTTTTATGAGTCGATAATTCGTCCGTAGAACCGTGGGGCTCGTAGCCGCAGACGAACCGCTCGGCTGGAACTCTAGCGTCACTTTGGGCATGTACAACCGGATCGGAGGTTGCGTGGAACGCCGCGAAAGGCGCAGCCAGCGCAATTGTCACGAGTCCGGTTGCCAAAAGTTGAGGAATCCCAGCCCGCTTGCGGCTTCCTGGCGATAAACTTCGAAACCTTGCTTTAGCCGGTAGGCACATAAGTCACTCCGTGGGGCGCCGCGTGGGGGAGCGGCCAGATTATATTGAAGCAGCGGCTAGCCTTACAACACTCTTTTTTAGCTCGAGCCCTGTCACGCAAGAAATGTTTTCCTTGACAAACAAACGGTCATTAGCATAAAAGGGCACTAAGAGTTGGCCCCGGTTTGCGATAAAGGTTGCGGCGTAGAAGGCGGCGCTGAGTCAGAGTTATACTTAAACCGAGAAAACTTCTTCACTTTCCAAAGCATCCAGCCAAGGAAAAGTTGTTTGCACGTACACGAAGGATCGGCCCCGACGCCATAGGCACTCCTTGCCTAAACGTCTGTGGCTTGCTAGTAGTCAAAGTTGGGAGTGAGCAAAGTGGACGATAGACAAGACCAAACGCACAGTCGGGTATCTCTTAACCCGGATATGAAAAGCCCGCGCGCTCAGGAGTTCGAGAGTAAGCTCGGGTCGCTGATCGTCGGGCAGGAGCGTGCTGTCCGAAGGATTTCCGGGCTCTATCAAATATACCTCGCCGGCATGCAGAATCCCGGCAGACCTGTGGGGACCATGTTGTTTTTGGGGCCCACGGGTTCGGGAAAGACTCGAGTTGTGGAGGCCGCCGCGGAGGTGCTGTTTGCGGAAACCAACGCCGTCGTTAAAATCGATTGCGCTGAGTTCCAGCACTCCCACGAGATAGCGAAGTTGATCGGGTCGCCGCCTGGCTATCTCGGTCACCGCGAGACCGCGCCGATGTTGACCCAGGAAAACCTGGACAAATATCACACTGAGCAGGACAAGCTCACGTTTGTCTTGTTCGACGAGATTGAGAAAGCGTCCGACGCGCTTTGGCAGCTGCTTCTGGGGATCCTTGATAAGGCAACCTTGACGCTCGGCGATAACCGCAAGGTTGATTTCTCTCGATGCATGATATTTCTGACGTCGAATCTCGGCGCGAAAGAGATGAGTGAATTGATTACCGGCTCGATCGGTTTTGCTCCGGCGCGAGGCAAGAGATTGTTGGAAGACGACGTCGACCAGAAGATTTATCGTACGGCGTCGGAAGCCGCAAAGCGCAAATTCTCACCTGAGTTCATGAATCGCATCGACAAAGTAGTCGTGTTTCGAAGCCTCAAGGAGTATCACCTCAAGCAGATACTCGAGCTCGAACTCGGTCAGGTGCAGAACCGGATTATGAGGGGCACCGGAGAGAAATTCGTTTTTAGCTGCACCGACGAAGCTAAAAAGTTCCTGCTCGACGAGGGCATCGACTTTAAATACGGCGCGCGCCATTTGAAGCGCGCAATCGAGCGCTTTCTTGTGTATCCGATTTCGAATCTGGTCGCGACCCAGCAGGTGGCAACCGGGGATCTTGTGATCATCGATTACGATTTGGGCACCGGGAAACTCACCTTCACCAAGTCCGAAGGAGGCGCCCTGATCGATCCATATCGCGAGGCATATAGCGATATGTTCGATGACGCTCAGCCGGAAAGAGCAGCAGCCGCCGAAGCAAGCGACGGCGGGCTTGCTACTGCTCCGCTCAAAGCGATTGAGAAGTAGGGTCATCCGTTAATCTTGCAAACAAATCAGCCCGGCGAGACGTTTTCGCCGGGCATTGCTTTCTTTCGATCGATGAATGTTCTTGCCATCCTGGCGTTGCCATTTCTAGCCGCATTGCCCGTCGATCGGGCGGATTCCGTCACCTTTAGTCTTTTCAGTTTGTTCAAACCGGAGGCGCTGGAAGTGCGGCTTGCGGCGGGCGATAACGCAATCGTTGATGCGGCGGGTCTGACTGCCAATCGATCCATTACTCGCGGTGAATCGATCAAAATTCGCGTTTCAGGTAGCCGGCTCAATATGGTTGTTTCGAGTTCCAACGGCAGCATCAACAACTCGTTGGAAACCGGAAGAGTCCGCATTGAACCGGATACTTCGGCAAGGCTTGAGCTGATCCTGCCGGGCAAGATCAAGCGAATCGTGCGAGGAACGCTGGAGATTGACACAGGGTCCGGCGGCCGCGGTCCGCTCAGGATACTGCTTATTACTGACAGAGAATCAGCAGTCGCGTCGGTAGTCGGCGCCGAAACCGTCCGGCGCGAGACAGCCGCCTTGATGGCAATCGCGGTAGTCGTTCGGACATTCATGCACTCCCACATCGGTCGTCACTCAAGCGAGGGCTTTGACTTCTGCGACACAACACACTGCCAGCTTTATCGAGGCGAACAGGATCTCTCCGACAGGGTTGGGTCGCCGGCAGTTTGGCGCGCTGTTGCAGACACCTCGGGACAAGTCTTGAGATTTGAAGGCCGACCGGTAGAGGGTTACTACACTGCAGCGTGCGGGGGTCTATCGGTTACTCCGTCGATGGTTTGGGGCGGTGTCACCAATTACCGTTATACTCGAATTGCGTGTGGGTGGTGCGAGCGCTCACGATTTAGCCGTTGGCAGCGGGCAGCTCGCGCCAACGACATCCTGGATTCACTTTCTGGATTCCTCAAAACAAAGGTTTCACCGGCGACTGTACTTATCACCAAAGCCGATCCGGAAAGCGGCTTCGTGCAATCGGTTAGCGTGCGCGATGGAGACAGGAGTATTGTGTTGAGCCCCGACTCGTTTCGACGCGCGATCGGATTGCGGCTCGGATGGAATACAGTGTTGAGCCCGACGTTCACTGTCGAGCGCAGAGGATCGAGATTCATCTTTCGGGGCAGGGGCTTTGGGAGTCAGGTTGGCTTATGCGAAGAGGGCGCGATTGCGCAGGCGTCGGCTGGACGAGGCTATCGCGAGATTCTGAGCTTCTATTACCCGGGCGCCGAGATCGTCGATCGAACATCGAATGAATGAAGCAGCGATCATAATCTTTGGGATCAAGAGCGCCCTTGCAGGCCTGCTTGAATGGTTGAAAGCTCTGGGTCCTATTGGATTGTTCGGAGTATCGCTTATCGATTCTGCCGGCATTCCGCTGCCGGGCGGCCCGGACCTGGTGATGATTTGGCTAAGCGCGAACAACCCGTCGCTGATGCCGCTCTATGCGCTATCGGCGACTGCAGGCTCGGCGATTGGTTGCACGCTGTTGTATCTCATTGCGCGCCGCGCCGGAATCGCCGCCCTAAAACGAGTCTCACCTATAAAGCGACATCGAATTGAAAACCTGCTTGGCCGGTATGATCTTGTAGCGGTGATGGTGCCTGCGGTGCTGCCGCCGCCGTTTCCGTTCAAGCCGTTTGTCCTATGTGCCGGGGTGTTCAAACTCAAGACAGCGCGGTTCATCACCGCAGTCTTTGTCGGGCGAGCGGTGCGGTTCCTGATCGAAGGATGGCTGGCAATCGAATTCGGTGAGGATGCGGGGGGCATTATAAGACAACATGGGTGGAAGGTGCTCGTCGCTGTGGCCCTGATTGCGGCGGTTACGTTCACAATTAAGGTCTTTCGCGCCCGGTCACGCAGCTCGAGCAGAATGCCGGTTGACCAAGCTCCAGTCGACCAGGAACCGGTAGGCCCGGCGCAATAAACGATCTAAATCATTGAAAACCTGGTTAACACCAGGTCGACGGCTCGAATGTGCGATTGACGGCATCAAATAGAGTGATGCGACTTTCGAGTCGTTCGGCCGTTGGAAATGGAACTTTTCGACGCTGCTGGGCGTGTGGTAGCATTAACAGGTTTCGGAGGAGTGAATCGGCCCTACATGAGAAAGTTTCTGTTGATTATAGCGCTGCCCCTTCTAGCACTACCGGGTCTCGCGCAGTCGTCGCGTAACTGTCTGCGCGTTATGCCGATCGAGGAGGTCGCGCGGCAGGCGATTCTTATCGCGCGCGTCAAAGTCCACAAGGTCGAAAAGGCCAGGTATCGTGGTGAGTTTAGTCAAATGGCGGTGCTCAATCCCGTCGATGTAATCGAGGGCGATTTCACGCTAAAACAAATCAACGTGCTGGCGCGATCGAGTGTGCGGTGTGCTGAGGACAATTATGTTAAGGAAGACGAGATGTTGGTCTTTCTCGAGCCCGAAGACAGCTTATTTCACACAGTAAATTATCAGTACGGTCAGTTTCCGATTGTAGGTGAGATCGTCAAAGGGTGGCGCGACAAAGCCAACAAGCCGGTCGATAAGCCATACGCGGAGGTGCGGCGCGAGATTCAAGCCTGGATTGCGGTCTTCCACACGCCGAAACCTGACGATCAGCCGCAGCAACCTGCGAAGCCGGTGAAACCTCCCGATTCCCCTCAGCAGTAGATCACTCTACGAGTTTAGCTCTATCCTGCAAAAGCCTAACGGAATGCGCCTGCAAGTGCCCCGGTTAACAGCACGAGTCGCTTGATTCCAAGTTCGCGGCCGGTGGCTTCGTACCACTCCGTGAGGGTGTGGCAGTTGCTGGAGATTCCGCCAACCCCCAGGGTTATTGCGGGAATACCCAGCGAGATCGGTATGTTTGAATCGGTTGAGGAACAGTCGAGCCGCGGCTCGATGCCCAAAGCTCGAGAGCACTCAATTGCTGCACCCACAACTCTCGAATTTAGAGAAGTCTCGCCCGATGGACGATCCCCGACCTGCTCGAGCTCGTAGTTGAGGCTTGTTCCGCTCATCGATCGCTGCGAGTTCTCTTCGCGCACGGCTATCTCAACGACGCGCCTAAGATATGCTTCGAGTTTTTCAATCTCATCACTGGATACCGATCGGATATCCACGAGCATGCTAGCGCGTTCGGGTATTGCGTTAACAGAACTGCCGCCCTCAATTATCCCGATGTTGTACGACGTCCGGGGTGCGAGCGGTGCGGGATAGGATGCGAAGCGCGCTATCGCGCGTCCAAGCGCGTGAACCGGATTAACTATGCCAAAATCGCCCCACGAGTGTCCTCCGGGCCCAACTACGGTGACCCGGTAGCGGCGAGACCCGAGCGCTCGCTGGGTTATCCGTTCAAGTCCCGGGCCGTCGAGTGAAATAAACGCATCAACTCCCGATCGAAGGTCCCCTTGAGTGAAAAGGTGCCGCACGCCGCGCAAGTTTCCCTCGCCTTCTTCGCCTACCGTAGCAACAAACCAGATAGAGGCGTCAGTCTTGAGGCCTCCAGCCTCCAGCGCTCGGGCCAGGGCGATAAGACTCACGATGCCGGATGTGTTATCGCTAATGCCTGGCGCGTGGAACCGCGCGCCGTCGCGCCGGACGGTGACATTCGTGCCTTCAGGAAAAACGGTATCCAGGTGTGCGGATATGACAATCCTCGGCTCAGCGGATAGCCCGGGCCGCTCGGCGATGACATTACCTTCTTCGTCGAATCGAACCAGAGCGAGACCAATTTCTTTAAAGCGGCGGGCGATTTCTCGAGCACGCTGCTCCTCCTTGAACGGAGGCGCCGGTATTTCACAGATGCGAACGAGTTCGTCGTCTAGCTCAGAGCTAATTCCGTCTATGAATTGGAATGCCCGCTGAATTTCCGGGGTTCCGAGCAGACTGGTGATCGATAGGCGTTCTTCTATGCGCGGCGCGTAGTTTTGCATCTGCAAGCTCGTGAGAGTCTGATTGTCGAGTTTCTAACCGGGGCTTCTGCGGTCTTAGTCTAGATCAGTCGCGTTACTTCTTCGTCCGTAAGTACTGAATCACTCTGCTTGGCACGATTGAATATTCTGTCGACGCGCTCCTTTGTGGGATCGATTCCATTTCGTTCGAGCCAGAATATTACGTTCGACTTGCCGCTCATGGGCCCAATTTCTATGCTTTGTTCGCGGTTGAGCATACTTGCCGGCACGCCCGAATACACCATGTCAGCGAGCCAGTCATCACCTTTATGAAACGCCTTGATGACCGCTGCAGCGTGAACACCTGTGGCGGTGCGAAAGGCGTCGCGCCCGACGATCGGATAGGAGATCGAAATCGGAACGCCGGTTGCGATACTTACTGTGTCGCAGTAGCGCGTGAGGTTTGATAAGTCTCGTTCGATGTAACCCATCAATTGAAGATTGACCAGCAACTGGTCCATCGGCGCGTTCCCGACTCGTTCACCAATTCCCAGGGCAGTGCCGTGCAAGCGGTCAGCCCCCGCCTCGTATGCGGCGATCGAGTTGATGACCCCGAGCCCTCGATCCTGATGACCATGCCAGTCGATCTTGACTTCATCGGTCAGTCCCATTTCGTCAATGACAGTCTTAATGTAGGCTATGAGAGCCCGTACGCCTTCCGGAGTGGCGTGACCTACGGTGTCACACACACAGATTCGCTTGGCGCCCGCGTCGATAGCAGTTCGATAGAGCGCCCGCACGGTTGCCGGGTTTGCGCGCGTCGTATCCTCAGTTACATACATAACAGAAAGCCCATGCGAGACGGCGAACTTCACGGCTTCCTCGGTCGCGGTGAGCATCATCTCGAGCGACCAGCCCTCGGCATACTGCCGGATAGGGCTCGATCCGATGAATGTGCAGGCCTCGATGGGTATGCCGGCCTTTTGAGAGATGTCTATGATTGGCTGGATATCGGCGATAACAGTTCGCGACGCACAGTTCGGTTTGATATCGAGCTTGCAGTCGGCTATCTCCTGCGCGAGACGAGTCACATCGGAGACAGCGCGCGGGCCGGCGCCGGGTAACCCGATGTCGGCGGCGTCGATGCCGAGCGAATCCATCAGGTGAAGTATCTCGATCTTCTTGTCTATCGGAGGGTCGATAACCGAGGGAGACTGTAACCCGTCACGCAACGTTTCGTCGTTCAGCTCCAGCGGCCGTGGCGCCGTTTCCGAGCTGCCGATGCGGTTCCAATCGTAAATCAACTCGCTCTTATCCATTGCTTCTTTCCGCCTTCGATTAGAGCAAAGGCGAAAGGTGAGCGTCAAGAGAATGAACATGCAGGGAAGGCCGCGAGCCCGACAAGTCAGAGGTCAGAAGTCAGAGGTCAGAGGTCAGAAGTCACGGATTTATTGAGGAGCGTCGGCCTTATTTGGAGTGCGCCGCCCATCTACGAATTGCGTGACTTTCGCATGTGCGGCGGCGCTTTCGTGGTGTGGTGCTAAGCCGCAGAAAGCGTAGAAAACTTGGAGGGCCCGCTCGAGTCGGACAAAGCGCCGCCGCAAATGCAAGAGGCGCACAATTCGAAAAAGGGCGGCGCACTCCAAATAAGGCCGACGCTCTTCAATAAATCCGTGACTTCTGACCTCTGCCTTCCCAGGGGTGCGACAAACTAAAGTTTGTCGGGGCAATTCCGGACGCGCCGGCTTGATGTTACCATTCACGGTTCTCAGGGGGACCGCATCTGAAAGCCAAACCTTACAGTAACCTCGCATCCGATTCGGGAATCACCAGAAGTCAGTTGATGGTTGCGTTTGGCGGACTTTTTTTGTTGAACCTGCTGCTGCGCGTGTTCTACATCCGGTATGATTTCGTTAACGGCGACGAAGGCTTGCGCGCGCTCAGTGCCGTTCAATTGCTCGACGGCGCGCGATTGTATACCGATGTGGTGACCGATAAGACGCCCGGCACATCCCTGTTTTACGCAGCCGTTTTCATGATGTTTGGCCGGAGCATGAAGGCGGTGCATCTGGCTGCAACGGTATGGAACTTCGGAACGGCGGTGATTGTCTATCTTATCTCGTCCCGCCTCTACAGCAAACGAATCGGCCTCTGGGCCTCGCTTTTATTTGTTTACTTCAGCACCAACTACTTCACTCAGGATATGATGGCGGCCAACACGGAGTTGCTGATGGCACTGCCGTACTCGGCGGCTTTTTATTTTTTCATGGTTGCCGGCGTACGTTCCCGAGGCGACGCAAATAGTGTTTTCTCTGGCGGCGGGGGGTTGGTAGTTGCCGGGCTGTTGACCGGAGTCGCTGCTTTGTTCAAGCAAATCGGAGTTCTCAGCCTGGTTTTCTTTGCGGTTTATGAGGTTCGAATGGTTTGGATGACTCGGGTGAAGGGTCGCCCGCAAGGCGCCTGGTTAACGGAAGCTGTCCGAAGGGTTATATCGCGTCTTTCATTGGTAGCTGTCGGCTTTGTTTTCGTTATAGCTGCGTTCGTGCTCTGGCTCAAGGCAATGGGGGCGCTGCAGGCTTTCTGGCGAAACGGCGTTCTTCTTGGCACGTTGTATGTCGATTCGGTTCCGTTTGGATTGTGGATAAAGTTTCTGCTGGGCCGCGGACTTGGGTACATCTTTTTCAACGCAGTGCTTTGGGCCCTTGCCGGTTGGGCGGTGTGGCGGTCCTTTCGGGAACGAAAGGGCGATCGAAATGGTCCGGTTGATGGAATGGCGTCGAGCCAGTTTGCAGGTTTCGATATCGCGATAGCGTTGTGGTGCGCATTATCCCTCGCCGTCGTAATGCTAAGCGGCCGGTTCTTCGGGCACTATTTTATTCCGGCTCTGCCGGCGCTTTCGTTGCTCGCTGCCCGCGGATTGAGATTTCTGGTCGAGGCGCTGAGAGCGCCGCGCAGTAGACGACGTGCACAGATTGCAGTTATCGTCCTGGCGCTCTTCTTTCTGATTGGCTTCTTCAGATCTCATCACCGAACAGCGGTACTGGCTTACGAGACGTTATCGGGAACTCGCACGCGTTGGAGTGCTAACTGGGGAATGACCAAACGCGAGCAGGAAGCAGAAGTCGTTTCTGAGTTTGTGCGTGAAAGAGTGTCCGCCGGCGAGCCATTGTATATTTGGGGCTACGCTCACGATGTTTTCTGGCGCACTGGTTGTCGGCCCTCGTCGAGGTATCTGACACCGTACTATATCGACGGCCGATTTCCTGACACTGAAGATAGTGTGCCGCCATACGGCGAGGAACTCAGACGCGAGGCGGCTGCTAACCTCCTCGAAGATCTGCGCCATCACAAGCCGCGGTTGATTCTCGACGTTGAAGGGAGCTTCAGGTCGCTCCCTCATCGGGACCTGGTGGGGTTTGTCGAAAAGGAATACCGAGTTGGGGGAGATGCAGGGACCGACCCAGGCCGCCCATTTCGTGCATTCGAGCTCAAGCGTTAGATCCAGCAGAACCGTGAGTGGGAGGGGAAGTTATCATTCAGGCTTGCCGGCCAGTCTTTCTTTAATCCACTCATCAATCATCGGTAGCGACTCCCGTGGAAAAACGTGCCCGACCGGGAAGCTGCGGAATTCCACTGAAGGCGATCGCCTGGCCATCACATCCTTGAACGTGCGCGTCCGTTCCAGGGGATAAAACTCGTCGGTTTCGCCTGCGATTATCAATAAATCCGTCTCGCTGTTGTAATACTTGTCCATGTCCCAGTCCCCCGGTATTCCTCCACAAACCGCAATCACCCCTCGAACAACTCCGGGGTAAGTAAACGCGAACCGGTAGTTCAGCGACACCGATTGCGAGAACGCGAGCAGAAAGATGGCGCTGCGGTCAATCGAGTACTTTGCCGCTATTTCCTCGATGATCGATCGAAGCGTCTCATGATGCAGCCTGATAGTCTCTTCTGCCTTGTACTGCATCATCCATCCGAACCCAATCTTCGGCTTGTTTGGCTCGCCCTCGGAGCGCACAAAAAAACCGTTGGGCCCTTGAACCGACGCGATAATGAAATCGCGCGAGTTAATCTTTTGAGAAAGAGCCATCATCGATTCTTTGTTGCCTTCGTATCCGTGCAAGGCGATGAGCAGCGGTCGCGGCGCTTGATCATTATCATCGGGGATATACAGGTCGTAGTACAGGTTGGTGCGTTGCTGGGTTGTTTGTTCGATGATCATTCTGAGCGTCTCGGGGCTTTGTCGCAGCTGCCCTGCAATGCGATATTATCTGAGGCCATGACCATTGAAAAGCCGACCAGATACGTGATCTTTGGGGCGGGCGCAATCGGATGCGCAATTGCCGGGCTGCTCAAACGTGCCGGAGCGCGTGTGATTTGCGTAGCGAGACCGGCCTACACAGAAGCGCTGAGGAAAGGGATCATCATCAACGACAACGGTGAGGAGCTGACCGTAAGCGTCGACGCTGTGTCTACGGTTCGCGAGCTTTCACCGGAGCACGAGGACGTTGCCTTCATCACTACCAAGTCTCAATCTACCGAAGCGGCGGTCGAAGAACTTCTTGCAAACTATGATCAGACGCTCCCTGTCGTCTGCCTGCAGAACGGAGTGCGCAACGAAGAGATCGCCGCGAGGACATTTCGGACGGTGTATGCCGGTCTCGTTTTCTTTAGCGCGGTGCAGCTCGAGCCGTCGGTGATCGCGCTGCCTCAAGGCCGCTCGATGGCAATTGGCTGCTACCCATCCGGTATCGATCATATGGCTCGCGATCTTTGCGCCGAACTTACAAACGCTGGTTTCGAAGCGATGGCGTCGGCGCATGTTATGTCGATGAAATGGGGAAAGCTCGTCGCCAATCTCAACAACGCTACCACCACGATCACCGGTTATTGGCTCGAGCAGGCGATGTCCGACCCGGCTATGCGAAGGCTGATGCTTGCGGTTCGAGAGGAAGGCCTGCGGGTGCTGGACGCTGCGGGAATTGCCGTCGAGCCGCCGGTGAATGAGCCTTCGCCGATTAGAATTCGAGAGATGACTGATAAGCTCAAGGAACCTCCTAAACACGCTTACGACCCGAGCAGGTTGAGCCGGGGACCTCGAACCTACTCATCGATGTGGCAGGACCTTCACCTGGGTCGAAAGGCCCACGAGGCGGAATTCCTGAACGGAGACATCGTCGCCCTTGGCGTGAAGTTCGGCATCGCGACTCCGTTCAATTCGACCTTGTTGGAAATGATTAACCGTATGTTCGAAGAAGGTCTCAAACCGGGACTCTACAGCCCGGATCAACTGACTGATCTCATCCATTCTCGAATCTCGGCGCAAACAGGGCAGCTTTCCTGACTCGTGCTAAGCGGAGGTAGCATAGACTTTAGCCTGTGTCTGCGTTTCCGACCCCAACGGACACGACCTGAGACGGTCGCAGACTAAAGTCTATGCTACTGCGTCACGGAAGCTGAACCGAGGTCAGGCCGCAACAAAATTACAATATTGACATCAATTGGTTTGCTGCTATATTTCATACCAGCTATAGAACGAGTCGGCCCCTAAACAGCTAACCGACAAGCTTTGATGTTTTACTCGCAGATGCGGAGCCTTCTGGCTGTGTCGTCATGCATTGGGTTCAGGGTGGGAAAGATGTTACAACGCAACAAAGTACGGTCAAGCGTAGTGATGTTGATGCTCGCGTTTGTGATACCGGGCTCAATCGGTTTTGCGCAGACGAAAAAGGACGCCAGACAAGCCGAGACATTTGATCCCGTCGGGTTCATGAAGGGCTTTCGGATTGGTATGGGTTACGATGAGGTGCTAGCGTTGTTACCCAAGACTGCACAACAGGATGCGCTCGCCTACATCGTCGGCGAGGAAGCGTTCCTGTTGGGTGTCGACATTCCGGGCCAGGTAATGTGGAGCGCATCATTCAAATTTGACACCCTCGATATGCCTGCGCGCAGGCCCGAACAATTGATCGAGTTTAGCTGCAGCGCGGGGTCAACAATCCGGAGCGAATCATTTGAAACGATAGTGCAGAAAGTGACCGCGGCCTTTGGTGACCCTGTGGATTTAGACCGGTCCCAGGAACGCTTTCAACAGGCGGGCTGGCGAGTTTCGGGAGGATCGGTTCTGACCCTTGAATACTCAAGAATGCCGGGTGTGGTTGCCACTAACGTCAATATCGAGTTCGTCATCAAAAAGAACCGACGCCGCGATACGCCTGACTCGAAGGCTATCGCGTAGATTTACGGATCTAACCGCTAGGTCTCTGTGCGCGGTAGTTCTACGGTTTCTTTGTTTATCTGTTGAGAACCCCGGTAAACGGAAGGCGATCTTCCTGCGGATCTACTCCCCTCCAACAAATCTCATCCGTTCAATGCACGCTCAGCAAATCAAAGACAAAGACTAGCAATAAGTGGTTTTGAACAGGTCGCGCCAGGGCCCGGTTTGCTCCGGATTTGATTGCTTCCATAGCCTTTTCCATTCCGTAAGACGTAACCGCGAGGATAGGGATGTCCTTGAGGTCCGGTCTTTTTCGGAGCTCTTGTATCAAGCCGAGCCCGTTGAGCCGGGGCATAGCGATATCGGTTATTATTAGGTCGGGCACTTCCAGTTCAGCTTGTTCCAGTCCTTCCTGTCCATCGGCAGCCAGGATAACGTTAAGCCCCGAAAGCGTCAGGATGGACTCGATCAAGTTACGAGCGTCTGGGTTGTCCTCAACTACAAGGATCTTTTTTGGCATTGATACTGCTTTCCGCCCACTGCCTCAGTTTTACGCCAGTCGGAGATGTTTTGCAAGCGTCTTCTGGGTGCAAAATCCAGTCTGTCCAATAAGTTGCAAAGGGCCGTTTTGGGGTTGTTTGTTTGCCAATCTTTTTGCGTAGAGCCCCTTACGCCGCTATCCCCTTAAACCACAACATATTGTACTTTTCGATTGACACGTGCCTATCCATAGAGTACACTCCGAAACCGCTACGGGGAGAAACACAATCGGAGAATCGGGCGAAGCGTTGTAGTCAACTGATCCCCAGCGCTATCATAGGTGTTCAAGAACGGCCGTTGATGGCGCATGGCAGCGATCCAGGTGGACGGTTTCGGCACTCTCTCGCCTCGTCGCAGCCCGGTCCGGCAGGCAGGGCCAGAGCTGTAACGACAAACCAAAGCAAGCAGGCAAATCGATAGTCCCCGATTTTACCCGGCTCGGTTCGCAGGGTCTAGGATTGATATCGCACAAACGAGCTGAACAGCCCGTTTTGAAAACCCAAGTATGACACGCTAAGGAGACATCAAATGTCCACTCGATCTATTGGCGATATACAGAAGTCGAACGGCCAGACCCCAGTTGACGACTCGATCTCGCCTCTTGTTCCTCACGCGGATGTGCGCAAGACCGGAACTGCCGCTGAAAACAATCAGCTCACCGAGCTTGGACAAAAGATCTTCCTGGACCGCTACGCGCTGAAGGACATGAGCAAACGCACCCTGTCGACCGGCGATATGGTGATTGTTTGCACGGACGCAAAGACCGGTCAGCGAGAGATCGGTATTGTCACCGCCATGGACGAAACCGGAGCCGCAGGCGCCGAACGCGTTACTGTCGAGCTGCGCGATGGAACCCAAATCGATTGTCTGACCGAGCACGTATCAAAACCCATTGAGACCGATCCCGAACAAATGATGGAGCGCGTGGCGCGCGGGATCGCGGCCGTCGAAGGCGAACGCGCTGATGAGTGGTACCACAACTTTCGCTGGCTACTCAACGGATGGAAGTTCGTTCCGGCGGGGCGGATACTTACCGCGGCGGGCACCGATCAACAGCTCACTTTTTATAACTGCTATGTAGTGCCTTCGCCAAAAGACTCACGCCGCGGAATCGTCGACACGCTGTCCCAGATGATGGAGATCATGTCGCGAGGAGGGGGCGTCGGAATCAACGTCAGCAGCCTGAGACCTCGACATTCTTATGTAAAGGGAGTCAACGGGCGTTCGTCAGGCTCGGTCTCGTGGGGCGCGCTGTATTCGTTTGTCACTGGTTTAATAGAGCAGGGCGGATCGCGACGCGGAGCTCTAATGCTGATCCTCAACTGTTGGCATCCAGACGTGCTCGAGTTCATCACATCAAAACGCGAGATGGGTAAGATCACCAACGCAAACATCTCGGTCGGCATCAGCGATAAATTCATGGACGCGGTCCACGCAAATGCGGACTGGGATCTCGTTTTTCCTGATAATTCTGATCCCGATTATGCGCAAACGTGGGACGGCAACCTCGACAAGTGGCTGGCTGCCGGAAAACGAGTCATCGTGCACAAAACGGTGAAGGCGCGTGCGATCTGGGATTCGATCATCGAGTCGGCATGGGCGTCGGCTGAACCAGGTGTGTTTTTTATCGAACGCGCCAATAAGACATCAAACTCCTGGTATTACGACGCCGGCTACCTGGGTTGCACGAACCCTTGCGGCGAGCAGCCGCTCCCGGGATTTGGCGTTTGCAACCTCGGGGCGGTCAATCTCTCGAAATTCGTCAGCGACGGCGATGTAGCGTGGGATGACCTTGGGAAAGCCGTGCGCTACTCGATTCGATTTCTGGACAACGTAATTGATGCAACACCCTACTTCTTCGACGAGAACTATGCTCAGCAGAAGGCTGAACGCCGGGTGGGTCTCAACACGATGGGTCTTGCCGAGATGCTGATCCGGCTCGGGATTCGTTATGGTTCAGAAGAGTCCGTGCAGTTCATAGACCGGTTGTATCGTTTCGTCGCCGGTGAGGCCTATCACGCCTCGGCAGAAATTGCCGCCGAGAAGGGCCCCTTCCCGATGTTTGACGCGGACAAGTTCTTACAGTCGGGATATATGAAGAAGATGCCCGAGGATGTCCGGGAGGAAGTGAGAGAGAAGGGCGTGCGGAATGTCACGTTGTTGACTCAGGCGCCAAACGGCACCATTGGCACGATGGTCGGAACGTCGACCGGTATCGAGCCCTTCTACTTCTGGAACTACTTCCGCAAGTCGAGATTGGGCAAACACGAAGAGCGAGTAAAGGTGCTGGAAGAGTGGCAGCAGGCTCATCCTGGAGAACCGTTGCCGGGCTATTTTGTCACCGCAATGGATCTTGCGCCCGAAGAGCACGTCAAGGTGCAGGCCTCTATTCAGACATGGGTCGACTCGTCGATCTCGAAGACCTGCAACCTGCCGGCGTCTTACACAATTGAACAGACTCGCGAGATATACGAATTGCTCTACAGATCAGGATGCAAGGGCGGGACGGTCTATCGCGACGGCTCGCGCGATGTACAAGTCCTCAATCTGAAAGAGGAAGACAAGACAGTGAGCCAAACCGCTGCTGCTGTCGCGGCGCAGACCGCGCTTTCGGCGGCCGCGAGCGAGCAACGCGCTCAAGAAGCTTCGGCGGTCACCATTGTGGAGAAAGAGTCCGGGGCTTCTTCAAGCGAACTGGTTCAGAGTGACGGCGGCTGGCAGCCTAAGGTGCGGCCCCGTCCCTACAAGCGCCGCGGCTACACGGTGAGCAAGGCGACGCCGTCTGGCACCGCCCACATCACCATGAATGAAGACGAGGACGGTCATCCGTTCGAGGTCTTTCTTGAAATCGGTAAGGCAGGTTCGGACATCAAAGCAATGGCCGAAGCAATGGGCAGATTGATGTCGTTGATTCTTCGGATGGCGTCCCCGGTCTCGCCGCTGGAGCGGGTTCGCGAAATCGTCAAACAGATTTCCGGCATCGGCGGCGCCCGCTCTTATGGGTTCGGCAAGCGGCGTGTACTGTCATTGCCCGATGCTGTAGGCCAGGCGCTTGCGGAGAACTACTTAAACATTAGCCAGGGGACCGAGGCCGACGGGCAAGGCGCTGAAATGGGTGTTGAACCGGCAGCGGCGATGCCAACCACTCACAGCTCGGCGGCGGCGGTCGGCTCTGTTGATCTTTGCCCAAGCTGCGGCGACTCGGCGTTTGTTCGAGTCGAGGGCTGCCAGACTTGCCACGCTTGCGGCTATTCCGAGTGTTGATTTACTTCTGAGCGCTACTCTCAGACTAAAAAGGGCGAGCAGCAAAGCGCACCCGAAAATTGCTTTGCGGCTCGCCCATTTTTCGAAAGATGCGGAAGGCTCAAACTGCGGGAGCGTCGGAAGGATACGTTTTTCGAATTCGGGCTTCGATTTTCTGCTGGTCGGCCTCTGTTGTAGCTGCCGCCAGTTTTAACCGGAGCTTCTTGCGCTTCTGATAGCGATGTCTGCGGCGTTTTATCTCGCGTTCGCGTTCTCTCATGTGCTTTAATGTCTCTCCTTTGTAGTGCTCCTTCTCATCATTTATCGGTCCGGCGCGAATTCTAGACCCTTGTATCCGTCAGGTCAATGCGTGCTAGATCTCAAGTACTCCAGGAATTCCAGGAATTCATCGGGTTTGTCGCCGGACTCATGCTAGAATAATCCAGACTTTGGCGCTTTACGGCTGGTCTAAACGTTCAGATAAGAGTATCGGATACTTGGCGGTGCGGATATGGGGAAGCTCCGAGGACTTTCGATGGTATTTGCGACGGCCCTGATTATCGGGACAATCGATGTCTCGACCGAGGGTCAAATCCGTCGCGATAACCGTCTGCCCGGGGGGCAGCGTGGACTAAAACGAGCACCGTTCGGCTTTCCGCCGCCCGGCCGCACTCGCCCGCTCAATCCCAACGCGGTCAAAAAGCAAGAGTTACAACAAAGACTGATGCAGGCAATCGGGCTCTCTTCAACTCAGCGGATGCGAATCCAGGAGATCCGTCGAAGTCACGACGATGACGTTATCGCGGCTGGCCGACGCATAAGACAGGCGCGGCAAGCGCTTGATCGAGCGATCATGAACGAAACATATAATGAATCAGAGGTCAGACGCGCCACCGAGGCACTAGCGGCCGCCCAGGCGGATAAGATCAGGCTGGACTCGAGTGTTCGCGCCCAGGTCCGTGGTGTACTTACGTCCGATCAGGTTCAGCGTTTTCACCAACTCCAGCGTGAAATGCGCCGTGATATGAAAGAACAGCAACAGCGGGAACAGGAAAAGGACTCCGGTCCCCAGGGCGTCTCCAGACCTGATGTAACTGATTTAGCCGATTTCCTTCTTTCTCTCCGCTGAACTGCAAGACCTACTCGAAAATCAGCTCCCCTCAATATACGGTCGAGACTGGACGATATAAAGGCGTCCCCGGCTATAAACCCACTCGATGTCCTGATCGCGGGCGCCGAAGATGCGTTTGATCCGAAGCGCCGCGAGAGCCAACTCCCTTACAAATGCATCAGTCAGCACGCGTCGTTCTTTTTCGACTGCCACTTCTTTGACGCCGCCCCTTTCATCGAACACCAGCATGGAGTCTTCATCTGAGCGAGTGAGCACTCGAATCTCCCTCGACTCAGGGTGATAAAGAACCTGCTCGGCGACTCGCCGGCCCTCAACGACCTTGATCCCCAGACCTCGTTTCGCGTTAACGAACACGGCTCCGCGATCCGCGGGGTTGTAGGGATCTTTGGTGATTGCGACGCCGGCGCTGTCCGCATTGATCCCTTGCTGGATCAGCACCGCCGGGTAGACGCCGAAGTGGTTCATGCCGAAGTTCTCACGCGCTTCGTAAGCTTCATAATTCCAAATGGAAGCCCAAACGGTCTTTATAGCGTCCATAAGCTGGTCATCGTTGCGTACGTTAGGCACCGTCGTGTACAGCCCGGCCCCGCTGAAGTTTGCCAGGTCTTCGGCGTTGGTTGAGCTCCGGACGAACAGCCCAAAACCCGGGTACTGGCGATGTGTTTTTTCCAGCACGGCGCGACGAAAGGTCTCGTCGTGATTTCCTTCCTGGATCCATCGTCGAATCTCCGACAGCTTCGTCTTTCGATAGCGCGCATCGTGGACGAAGCGTTCCTCTTCGACCGCAGCCGCGATTCGTTCTTCGAGATTGTTGCGTCGAATAAAGTCCACGTAGTAGCGGAATGGTATGGTATAACCGGCTGGAACATCCAAACCGGGCACGCGTGAGTTAATGATCTCACCGAGATTCGCGGACTTCGCGCCAAAGCGAACGGCATCTCGCGCGCGCTGTAGCCTCAAGTCGGTCAGACGCCTGAAAATGACATCGGCTCCAGGGGTGATTAGATCTCCGCGCTTAACCCATTGCTTATTACGCTCAGCGACTTCGCGGGAATTGGCCGGCTCGAGAGTATACCCGTTCTCTCCTACTTCGAGCCGAACGTATTTGCCTTCCAGCACTTTGAAGAGAGCATCCGCATTCCTGATCGTCGCATTCGGAATCGCCCACGACCGTGCCAGCAGGTTGACGTGTGAGAGTGGTGACGCCGGCTCGGTTGTGATGAGCCCTGATAACGGCGTCAGATGGATCGGGACTTCCTTGAGAATAACGATCTGGTTCCGATCGATAACTGTATCCTCAGTGATACGATCGATTATTCGAAGCTGTCCAATGCCCACGCCGAGGTTGAGCGGTTGATACTGCTGATTAGTTGCGATCTCACCTGGCGTGAGGATCAGCACGTTGGGGGTGGTCTTTTTGAGTTCGTTGGCTGCTTGTTCCTGTGCCAATGAATTAGGTTTGAAGTGCAGCGGAGCGAAGAAAGTGCTTCTTAGAGCCTTGATGGTTTCGGCCAGCAGCGGTCCCGATAGCTGGTCTCCCTCCCAAAACTCAAATGTAAACTTGTCAAACGTAGCCTGGTAGGCAATCGTGCCCAGCAGAAACCGGCGATCGCCCCTTAGATGATTATTATCTAAGAATGCGCGACCCCGTTCTAAGGATAGATACATAGCGTTCACGAAGTCTTTGTGGAATTGGTACAGCCGCGAATTGACGAAATAGACTCGGTTGTGTGAACTGCGATCGATCACGAACATCGCGTGTGGCAGCGCCTGAAGGCGCCCTCGATGGTAAACACGGGAAAGTAAGTCAAACTCAGCTCGTGTTTTGATTTCTCCGAGCCAGTTTGGAAGCGCGTTTGTGCTATCCTGAGCGGACCCAGTGGTTTTGGAAATCGTTGGTTGCGACTTCGAATAACGGTTATCTCCGAACGATGGTGTTGTCGCTGATAAAACCAGGCTGGATACGATGATCAGACAATGCAGAACAGGGTAATACCGGTTGAGGCGGTTTGAGAAATCGGTAACTGCGGATCGCATACTCGGACGAATTCTAGCACAGGGCGTAATTGATCAGTGCTGGCGGTCAGCCATGAATGGATTTACAATGATTGATAGGTGATCGGTAGCTTTAAAGGTATGTAGTCCGTTGACTTTGAGGTTAGGTCGATCTATGATTGCCCGGTCTGCTACGTGCCCAGAAAGCAACCTTCTTGACTGTACAAGAGCTTAAGCGAGTCTATGTCGCTAAGCGCCGAGAAATCAGACACAGGCTGGCTGAGTTTGCGAAAGTGGGGAGGACGGGTTCCTCTGAAACGCTATTTGAAGAACTGACTTTCTGCATCTTCACAGCGGGCGCCAGCGCTCGAATGGGTCTTCGATCAGTCGAAAGCGTTCGCCCGGTTTTGATGAGCGGTACCGTGCTGGACATTCAGCGCGCGCTGACGGGACGACACAGATTCCCGAATAATCGCGGAGCTTATGTGTACGAGACTCGTGAGTATCTAAGGCAACACTGTGGTCTCCGATTGCAGGAAGCACTCAGGGATCTGACGCTTGCCGATGAGCGTCGTGATTTTCTGGCCGCTAATCGAAGCGTCCGGGGAATTGGTTACAAAGAGGCAAGCCATTTCCTGCGCAACATCGGATATCGCGGATATGCGATACTCGACAAACACGTGCTTACACGGCTCGCGGAGTTGGAGGTCATCGAAAGCTCGAAGCCGCCGTCTACAAAAAACGGCTACCTGGCAACCGAAGAAAAACTAAAGCATTTCGCGAACTCGATAGGGATAGACTTCGACGAATTGGATTTGCTCTTGTGGTACACAAAGACCGGAGAAATTTTGAAATGAAGGTCGACAGTGCAAAGAGCTCGTGGCTGCAACGCCGAACTATTCGTCCGGCCGGTTACATACTGCTGACCGTCATCACTCTGTTTTCTTCCGTTCTTTTTACCGCACGCGCCACCTCCACTCAACAGACACCCTCGCAACCACAGACGAAAGAAGTCAGGGACGCAAACACCAAACTTGATCGCGAAGCAAAAAAGGCCCTGCGGCAGGGCAAGTATGAGGTCGCCTTAAAGATCTATCTCGGTATGATCGAAGCGGACGCGCGCGATAACCGCGCCCGTCTTGGCGCAAGCTTCGCGTATCTGAAGATGCAGAACTACGCCCCGTGTTTCCAGCAGGCCAAGGAAGTACTAAGCACAGACGCAAACAATGCTCGGGCTCACGCGCTGGCAGGGATATCGCTGCTGCGTTCCGGGTTTATTCGAGCCGCGGTAGCCGAGTTGCAGCAGTCGTTGGATCTCGATCCAAAAGAGGCGTTGGCTTACGGCGGGGCTGCGGAAATAGACTATTACGAAGGTAGACCGAAGGAGGCGCGCTCGAAGTCCTATTACGCGCACAACCTCGACCCCGAGGAGCCTGACTACCTGGTCACCTACGCTCGGGCTTCTTCAAGAGTAGAAGATTTCAAAGAAGCCGCTGATGCATACGAACTCTTTCTCGAGATATCACCCCAGAGCGATTCGGAGCGCCGCGACAGGATCCGCGGACTTATACAATTCTATCGGCAACTCGCTGGTCTGAGGGTCCATCAGGTAGGCGGCCCACCGGCCACCGTAGTGTCGTTCCAACTTGGCAGTGATCGGCGGCCCTATGTTCGAGTAAAGCTAAACGGACGGGACTCTATATTCGTGATAGACACCGGTTCCGGGTTCACGGTTATCTCAAAAGATGCCGCTAAGCGTTTTGGCGTTACCGAGATAGCGCGCGGCGGTAAGTCTCAAGGTGTCGGAGGCAGCGGCAAGTTCCAAATTGTCTACGGACTCATCAAGTCGCTGGAGATCGGCGAGGCAAAGATAAGGATGATCCCTTGCTTCGTCCGGCCGTTCCACGGGGAAAGGGATCGCATCCCCGATGAAAAAGCAGATGGTTTTATTGGTCTGTCGGTCCTATCCCATTTCCTGACAGAATTGGATTACAAGGCGAACCTAATGCGTCTCGATCGCAGCGACGATCGAACGGCGCCGGCAGCCGCCCCCGGTGTGACTTTGGTTCCGTTTCGCACTACCCAAAACGGGCTGATCAGCGTTGAGACCGAATTTGACGGCAACCCGTTTGTTAACGCTATCCTGGATTCGGGCGCAAGCTCGACGGTTATTTCGGAGGCCGCGGTCGAACGGCTTAATATGGGCGATCAGATTATCAAGGGGCAAACAACCAGCGTAATCGGAGCGGCCGGCATCACTGAGAATGTAAGGATGTTGTTTATTCGCAACTGCCGGGTCGCCGATCAGCTTCAGAGCAATCTTCGAGCTCTGGTGCTGGATTTCGGGGCGATCAACGAGACTTCAGGTTTCGAGCAGAGCGGAATACTCGGCGGCGACTTTCTGCGTCATTTCAGACTCACCATTGACTTCAATCGAGCGCTGCTTGCGCTGCAACCACACACGCCGGCGGCGACCAAACAGTAACCCCTCCAGGGCTGGGCTGAGCCTCTGTCTTCGGCTGAACTACGACACAAACCGGCACTGATCACGACCTGCGCGGAACAATGGGTTAAGGCGCATGCACAGACTAACCATCGCGGTGCACTGTGGTAGAATCTTGTTGCGTCATGAAGAAGAGCTTATATCTGGAGACTTCGGTCGTCGGCGCTTATCTTGACAACGGCGAACCCTTCCGCCGGGATTTGACGATCCGGTGGTGGGAACACGAGCTTGCTGATTACGCGCCGTACATTTCGCCGCTGGTTGTCCGCGAGCTCGAACGAACCGAAGAACCGCGCCGCACGGCGTATTTGAATCTAATACGCGACGTGCCGTTGTTTGAAATTAGTGAGGAGGCGGCGATACTTGCCGAAGGCTACGTCTCGCGGGGTATATTTCATCGCAAATATGTGGCCGATGCGCTGCACGTTGCGATCGCATCGGTGAACAAGGCTGATCTGCTGGTGACCTGGGATTTCGGATATATCGCCAATGTACATCGACAATCACGAGTGCAATTATTCAATACGATTGCGGGGTTCTTTGTGCCAATGATCGTTACCCCTGAGTTTTTGATTAATGCTGAATTTTAGTTATTGGTCATTGGTCATTAGTCATTCGTCATTCGTGATTGGTCATTTGTGATTCGTCACTAGGTATCGAACAAACCTACAGCTAGTGACCAATGACCAATGACCAATGACTAATGACGAATGACTAATGACGAATGACTAACAACCGACCACCTATGTATCGAAAGCCGAGATTTCTGGAAGAGCTCCACGCGATTCGCGAGGAGATGTCGCGCGAGTGCGACTACGACGTCGACCTATTCGCGGAGATGGTGCGCTCAGGCCAGCGGCCTCGTTATGGACCCGCCCGAAACGTTCGCGGTACGCGATCGCGCGCGCCCGCGGCCAATAATCGCGACGAAACGACTCGCTCAGGTCAAGGTAATGATTAAACAGATGAACTCAATGCCGTTGGCGGTTCTGGCGCTGATGATTGCCTCGGTGTCACAGCCAGCCTCCGCGTTTTCGGACGTACGCTATACTCCGCGAGTGACGGATCTCGCGACAGGCCAGGCGACGCCGGCTCAGGGCAAGACCGTGGTGCTGGATGTTCCACTGATTGCTGAGCGAGTCAACGAAGTGGTGGTTAACGTCCGGTCGAGCGCCGAGGGCGGCGAGAATCTCGGCAGCGGTTTTATCATCGATCAGCGCGGGCTGATTGCTACGAACTTTCATCTCATTTCGAATACCGAACCCCGACGCGGGTCCGGACAACGCGGCCCTGAACCAAAGGGCGCGCCGAAGCTGGTTGATAAGGTGACCGTTACTCTGCACGATGGCCGTCAGTTTCCCGCCTCGATAAAAGGCTACGATGAAGCCACCGACATCGCTTTGCTCGAGATCGTTCCAAGCGGGCCACAGCTCCCGGTAGCTGATCTTGGCGATAGCGATTCCCTGCGCGTCGGCGACTGGGTCATCGCGATCGGTAATCCGCTGGGGCTCGATCACACGGTCACCCTCGGAATCGTGAGCGCTAAGGGACGGACTGGGTTTGGCGGTCAGTTCGACGACTTTCTCCAGACCGACGCGGCGATTAATCCCGGGAATTCCGGCGGCCCACTGCTAAATGCCCAGGGAAAGATTGTAGGCATAAACACCCTCGTTCTGGAGCGCACACAGGGTTTGAGCTTTGCAATCCCTATAAACACTCTGAAATCGATTCTTTCCCAATTGGTCGATCGCGGGAGGGTGACTCGCGGGTTCCTGGGAGTCGAAACCCAGGATATCGATGCCGACATACGAGGGCTGCTAAAACTCGGACCCGAATCGCGGGGGGTTCGGGTAATCCGCGCCGAGCGAGCTACGCCTGCGGCCCGAGCAGGTTTGCGAAAGGATGATTTGATTACCACAGTTGATGGGCAGGTAATCACGTCCGCAATCCAATTCAATCGCATCATCGCGAGCAAGCCTCCGGGTGCGAAGATCGTCATCCGAATTTTACGGGATGGGCGCGAGTACTCGTTGAACGCCGAGATCGGCGAAGAAACAAAGAAATGAAACGTGATGCGTGATGCGTGCTACGTGATGCGTGAAACGTGCTCGTAGTTGGTGCCGAACTAAAAGAAGCATCATCATTCATCACGTTTCAGCTTTCACCATCACGTTTCACGCATCACGTTTCACGCATCACTTTTCTGCCATGAGTAAGCCAATCGCCGAGGAAGCCTTAGAATCCGAATCCGGTGACGGCGCTGTGATGGCCGAACTGTTTGAGGCCATCGGTTTTGAAGTCGCCGACGAGCATTCATACAACTTGCTGGTCGAGTATGTCGAAACAAACGGCCAGCGCACTCGAGTTCAGCGCGGAGAAAGCGCGCTCCACGGCAGGTGTTGGAAGCTTGGAGACGGGCTGGAAGTCTGGTCGATCCTCTACGAAAGCGGTGCCGAACTCTACTATGCCGATTGCCGCCCGGCTTTTCGAAGCCGCTATGTCAGGACCATTCTTCCGTGGGAGCTTGTCGAATACGACGAAGATGGTGAAGCAATTGTCCGCGGCGGCGTCCCCGGGTCACCCGAGATCGTCTTCGAACTTCAGAACCTTACCGAACTGGACGAAGCCGTGTTCCGCGAGCCCCATCTGAATGTTGCGGTTGCCGGGATCGCTTATGCCGCCCGAGTGCAACCGAGCCCGCACGGCAAACGCAAAACTGATCTTCCCACCTTCCGATTCGAGTTAGCTGAACGGCTCGAGGGATTCGCCGACAAGGCTTGTGAGAATGACTATGTAATCAGCGGTCGCGTCTTGTCCTGGCGTGACGTTCGAAATCCCGTTACCGCAGCCGAACTTGTTTGGATTTATGTAGATGCCGGATTGATTCGCGTCGAGGTTCTTGCCAACCGACGAGCTTTGCGCGGGGAACTCGTCATAGGAGCCGAGATTACGGCGAACATTTGGCTTCAGGGACATGTGCTTGAAGATAGCGATATTTCGGCCCGCTACGAAGGGGTCGACCGAGAGTACGAACAGGCAGATTTTTGGGCGGGTTTGCGGCGAGGGAACTGACCATCAGTCATCGCCCCGGTCAATGTGAATGAACCGGCATCAGTTTGATCGCCAGTTTGACTGTCGCTTCATTATCTAAACGCAGCGGTCCGCAACGCTTCTCCTCCTAACTCCAACATACAAAGTCTCTATCAGCCGCGCGATATGATTGCTTCAAACGGCACAGGCATTGAATGGTAATTGTGCTGCGCGGAATGAGTCGCTAAATCGTGGTGTAAGCCCGAGGAGCAAACTTAGAAGAAGCACGGCCCCTTCAGCTCGAATCGTAAGCCTAGCGGTTTGACGCCGTTTGTGTTTGAGGTAAAACGTGAAGCAGGCGGTTAATTTGAAGGCAAAGCTGTTCGCGACAAGCGTGTGCTTGGTCGGAACCCTGGTACTTTTCTATGCAGTTTACCGCCTGCAGCTTGATCCCGTTCGGCTCGATTGGATGTTGGTTCTCACCTCCACGATGTTGTTGTGCTGGAAAGCAGAGGTTTGGATCCCGGGAATTCGCAGCAAGATTACCTTGACCGACGTGTTCGTATGCATCGCGATACTGATGCTTGGACCGTGGGCAGCGGCGGCCCTTGCTTCGATAGATGGACTGGCGAGGTCTATGCGCGGTAACACCAGGGCGCTGGCAGGCACCGCGTTGATAAACATGGGCGCAATGAACATAGCAGTGCTCAGCGCCTCGCTGCTTTCGGTGAGACTATTTGGACCGCTCGATCGATTGCTTTATGGAACTGATCGACTCCACGAGCTTGCTCTCGCTATCGGCGTGATCACCCTGACGAGCTACCTCATAAATAGCAGCATCGCTGCGTCGACCGTAGCGCTGTTTCGCGGACGGAACGTTGTAAAAACATGGACTGAAGACTATTTATGGACGTCCCCAGCCTTCTTCATCGGTGCTCTGGCGGCCGGTGCGATCTGCAAGGCCATTACTGTTTTTGGGTTTTACTCATTCGTTATTTCGTTGCCGATTCTTCTTCTGACCTTTATCGCTTACCGAAGCTACATGGGTAGAGTTGAAACATCCAACAGGCACATCGAAGGGCTGACCAAATTGCATTTGGCCACCGTCGAGTCGCTGACCATGGCCATCGATGCGAAGGATGATCTGTCGCGCGGACACATACAGCGCGTGCGAACGCTGGCCGAGGGACTTGCTCGCGCGGTGTCATATCCCGAAGACCAGATGGAAGGGTTAAAGGCAGCGGCGTTGCTACACGACATCGGTAAGCTAGCCGTTCCCGAGCACATTCTGAGCAAGCCCGGCAAACTGACTGCGGCTGAGTACTCCAAGGTCATGATTCATCCGGTAGTCGGCGCTGATATTCTCAGCAATGTAGAGTTCCCCTACGAAGTGGTTCCGATCGTAAAACACCATCACGAGAGGTATGACGGGACGGGGTACCCGAGCGGTTTAAAGGGTGAGGATATTCCGTTTGGTGCGCGAATATTGACTGTCGTCGATTGCTACGAAGCGCTTACAACAAACCGCCCGCATCGCCCTCGCTACACGCGCGAAGAGGCGCTCGAACTGATGCGCAGCGAGAAGGGACGCACGTTTGATCCAGTGGTACTGGAAGTCTTCTTTGACATGATTGATTCTCTGGAGGCCCAGCTACCCGAGCTTCGCACACAACCGGTCTCGCTGTTAGGCGTAGAACCAATCACCACCGATCGTCTCTTTGAACCCAGCTTTGGTCCTGTGCCTCGGACGCCGACTGAAAAGGCGCTGCGCGATATAGCTTCGGCGCAGCGTGAGGTCCTCTCGCTCTATGAGATCTCGCAAACTCTCGGGTCTACGTTGAAGCTTTCGGAGATTTTGCCCATCGTCGCCACAAAACTCGAAAACATCGCGAATTTTACGACTTTGGTTATATATCTGGCGGAGGGTAGCAAGCTTCGGGCTGCGCATGTTATAGGCAAGAACGCCGAAGCGCTAAAGGGTATGGAGATGGATGTCGCTGAGGGTGGCGCGGGATGGGTCGCCGAGCATCGACAGGTATTGATCGGAGGGAGTCCGCTTGCGGATCTTCAGCGGCCGCTCGGTCATGCCGCAGCCGCATATCGTTCCACGGCGATATTCCCGCTCCAGCACGATGATACGCTTGTGGGAACGCTGGCGTTGTACTGTGAAGAAGACCGGAGATACTCAGCTGATGAAGTCAGGCTGTTGGAAACCATCTCGCGTCACACCGCGACAGCCGTCCACAACGCTCTGGCGTTCGAGCGGACTCAGGAGTCGGCGCTCACGGACAATTTAACCGGGCTCCCCAACTCGCGCTACATGTACAGCTTCTTCGACCAGGAGCGAAGCAGGTCAGAGCGGCATGGATATGCGCTGGTGCTGATGATGATGGACCTCGACGGTTTTAAGAAGATCAACGATACGTTTGGACATCACGTAGGCGACGAAATACTGCGTCGTGTTGCGCAAGTCTCGCGCGCTCAGGTGCGCTCCGGCGATACGTTGATTCGGTACGCTGGGGATGAGTTCGTGGCGGTGATGCACAGAGTCACGCCCGAGATGGTGCTCGATATGAAGACGCGGCTTCAGGCGGCGGTCGACGGCTTCGCTTACGAAGTTAGACCCGGTAAGTTCGCTCGCATCGGCATATCCATCGGTTACGCGACGTATGGGGAGGACGGAACTGCGCTCGACGAGTTGATGGAAGTCGCAGATCAGCGCATGTATCAGGACAAGATAGCTCGCCGGCGAAACGCGTCAGCGTTGCGGGTTGCCGCGTTTCCCAGATCGGCAGCCGTACTTTAAAGGGGGACTCATGACCGATTTAGATGAAATCAAATTACCTTGCGGCCTAAGGTCGCGACCTGTGGTGAAGATGAGGATTCTCGAGCAAATGGCAGAGGCACTCGAGGATCAGGTTGCCGTTCTGTACCGGCGCGCTGCAGCTTTCGAGGAGGAGGAGTTCCTTCTCACTCGCGACATTGATGAGCGGCAGACTGAGATTAATCGGCTAATGCTCAAGTTGGAAGCGATGCGCGCAGAACGTGACCGGGTCATAGAGAAGATCGAGTCGGTCTCAGGTGAAGCTATGGCGATCAGAGAAGAAGTCTTCCGGGGCGAAGAGGAAGTTGCTTTTGCTGCGATCGAAGGATCGCCATCGGAAGCAGCGACCGCTCCGCTTTTAGCCGGCTCCGATTTGCAGGCAACGTTCTTCCGCAGGATGACGCTTGGTGAACAGATTCCCCAGTAGATTGTCGTCAACCTGGTCGCCGGAATTTTGACAAATCCCTGAAAAGATCGTCGCAATAACCCTTTAGGGATTACAGGGCCCCCGGCATATGCAAGCTACGCCCACGAAGGTAACGAGGCGATTGATGTCATTCGCGAGAGCCGTCGAAAGACGAAACAACCAGGAGCGCCGGCAAAAGGAAAGGAGGCGTTCAGTTCGCTACACTGCGGAGACCGTGATAGTCATCGGAGGTGTTACCTGGATCGACAACGAGGGAACTGACCGCCGTCGAAAGGTGCGCCGGAGGGACGATCGAGAACGAATCGCGAGGAAGATCCTGGACGATACACTGCTTGCGGATTAAGCAGGAGAAGAAAGCAGAAGGCAGAAAGCAGAAGGCAGAAAACGCTTCTGCCTTCTGCCTTCTGCCTTCTGCCTTCTGCCTTCTGCCTTCTGCTTTCTGCCTTCTGTCTTCCGTCTGCCCAGCGTTGACAACTCTAAGTCAAAGCCGGAAACTTCGGAATAACACACCACGCTATTCCGGAGGATCATATGAGTCGTTTGCGAAACTTAGTTTGCCTGGCCGTCGTGGCTGCGGTAATCGGATTGTCGGTGACTCGGCCGGTAGCCGACACCTTTCGCCCCGTCGTTCGTGGCAAGCGTGGTGCTGTCGGAGCGGGTCACCCGCTATCGGTTGAGGCCGGGTTGCGGCTTCTACAGCAGGGAGGCAACGCGACCGATGCGGGTTGCGCCGCGGTACTGGCGGCCTCGGTTATTGAGTTTTCTCACTTCTCATTCGGCGGTGAAGTCCCGATCATTATCAAACCCTCAAACGGCGTCGTTACTGTGATAAACGGCCAGGGTACCGCGCCTCAACTCGCCACTCGACAGTTTTTCCTGGACCAGGCTAAAAAAAGCGAGCAAAAAGGCCCGCCCTTTATTCCTTCATCCGGCATTCTTCCGGCGACCGTGCCTGCGGTGCTCGATGCAGTGGTTACCGCCCTCGATCGCTTTGGGACCAAATCCCTTGCGCAGGTTATGCAACCGGCGATCGAATTGGCCGACGGTGTTCCAATAGACGAGCTGCGCGCAACCTACATCGAACGAACCCGAAAGGTCTACGAACCATGGCCGTCAAGCGCCAAAGTGTTTCTGCCTGGCGGCCGCCTGACGAAACCAGGCGAGATGTTTTCTCAGCCCGATCTGGCACGTACGCTTCGCGCCATAGTGAGAGCCGAGAAGGCAGCTTCCTCGCGCGGGCGCCACGCAGCTTTGAAAGCTGCTCGCGATTATTTCTACAAGGGTCCGATCGCCAAACGCATCTCAGACTTCTGCGCGGCGAACGGCGGACTGCTTCGCGCCGCCGATTTCGCGGCGTTTCACGCCAAGGTCGAGGAGCCAGCTCATTCATCGTATCGCGGGTACGAAGTCTATAAGACCGGCTTTTTTGCTCAGGGGCCGGTGATGCTCGAGGCGCTGAATCTGCTCGAGGGGTACGATCTTCGAGCGATGAAACACAACTCAGCCGATTATATTCACACGCTGACCGAGGCGATGAAGCTCGGATTTGCCGATCGCGACCGCTATTACGGCGATCCCGATTTTGTGCGCGTGCCGGCCAGCGAGTTGCTCTCCAAGGAATACGCCGCGATTCGCCGGAGTCTGATAGACGGAAAGCGCGCGTCTCTCGAGCAACGCCCGGGCGATCCGATGAACAAAAAGCCGCTGATCAACGGAGGCCCGAGTCCGGCGCTCACCGGACAGTCCTCAGTACCCGAAAACCAACGCGCCAACGACACCACCTGCGTAAACGTGATCGACAAAGACGGGAACCTGTTTAGCGCGACGCCGTCAGGCGCGTGGCTGCCTGCGGTGGTTGGGGGTGACACCGGCGTCCTGCTGGGACAGCGAATGCAGTCATTCCTGCTGGAGGAAGGGCATCCAAATGTACTGCAGCCCGGCAAACGTCCGCGCGTCACGCTGACACCCACGCTGGTGTTGAAAGATGGCAAGCCGTTCATGGTGCTGTCGACACCCGGCGGCGACAATCAGGACCAGACGCTCATCCAGGTCCTGCTGAATATCATCGAGTTCGGGATGAACGTGCAGGAAGCGGTTGAGGCCCCGCGTTTCCAGACCTTGCATCTGGTGAGCTCGTTTGACGATCACCGATTCAATCCGGGCAGTCTCAACCTGGAAGATCGAATCGCGAAGGAGGTGTGGGATAACCTCGCGTCGCGCGGTCACAAGGTTGAAATGCAAGCAGCGTTCGGAAATCCCTCGGCTCCCACGGTGATAAAGTTTGACCACACTTCGAAAGTCATCGAGGCAGGCGCGGATCCGCGACGCGGCAGATATGCAATTGCATGGTAGTTGCAGCTGATCTCGACTTAATCTTGCGCGGGTCA